>CERI01004013.1_pt1 | contig 14621 bp, 13 predicted proteins | sample 350261 | NCBI WGS metagenome assembly CERI01 (sample SAMEA2620979, study PRJEB7988) | marine metagenome | isolation source: saline water (ENVO:00002010), including
TATTTTATGCGTGTAGGGGCACGGCCGGGGCAACATCGAATGGGAATAAACAAACATCCATTTATTTGGCAGTATGCACAACAGGCCGGATACAAAACAGTATATATTGATAATCAATATGGTTATTTTCAATTTCAAAATTTTCTGACAATGGAAGAAAAGTCGTGGATTAATGAGTGCGTATTTCCACGGTCGGACGATTCAAACCTTATAACAATTGATCAAGATTCGTTGGATATTGTGGATAAACTTATGGCGTCACAACACCCACTATTTAGTGTAGTAGCAAAAAATGGTATTCATTTTCCATATGATCAACATATACCAGCCAGGGACTTGCAGTTTTTACCAAACTACACAAAGGGCTCTGTGTTGGATCAGTCAAAAAAAGCAGAGCTAGTCAATAGCTACAAAAATGCGATTCAGTTAATCACGGATCCGTTTTTTGCAAAGCTAGAAACGCTGGATTTACGAGACGCTGTTGTTTTTTACACATCGGATCATGGTCAAAACTTGTTGGATACTCAAAGTTTACAAACACACGGTTCATTAAATAACCCAAGTCTTTATGAAGGGCTTGTTCCGTTTATTGTTTTTTCGGACCATCCAGCCTGGGTCAAAGCGTTTCAGGATGCTGTTCGTTTAAATTATAATGAATTAACTCATTTTTCCATTTACCCAACACTTGTAACGGTAATGGGGTATACCAATGTTTCCGCTGAGCACGGAGAAACTATTTTTGAAAAACAGCAGGTGCCGTATGCCTTTTTATATGCTCGATCTGGCTTAAAGAAGCGACTATCCATTTTACCATCGCACGATAGGCTTCAATTTTTTAATGTCTCAAAGGAAGTGCTACACACTCAACCAGCCCCCGTGGACCAGTAGCGCAATGCCGATGGGCAGTGTAATACTCGATAAAATGGTCGTCACCACTACCAGACTCCCCGCCAATTTGGCATCGGTAGAAAAGGTTTGAGCCACAATAAAGCTGGCGACTGCCGTGGGGGTTGCCATGAGCAAAAATACAATGCCCAGATCCATTCCGGTAAGCCCCATTGCAATGCCAATGCTAACGGCTAATGCAGGGGCGATGACTAATTTAAGTAGGCACACAACGGCATGAATTCTCGATAGAGATCGAATGGTTTCTTTGGTGCAGGTAGCACCAATACCGATGAGGGCTAGAGGCAAGGCTAAGGCGCTAATATGCTGGAGGGTTTGCTCGGCAACGGGCGGTACTTCCCAGGAGTAATAGGCAAATACAATCCCCAGCAAAGCGCCCCAAAGCAGGGGGGTCTTTACAAATGATTCCCAATAGCCGGGCCCGCTAGCTTGTGAATTGTAGTAATTAAAAATTATAATGCTACTCACATTGTATAAAGGGCTGACAACGGCCAGTAGCAAGGCGGCCTTGCTCAGTCCGATAGTGCCCCACAATAGCCAGGCAATGCTCAAACCAATAATGCCAAAATTACTGCGAAAGCCCGCTTGAATAAATACGGCTTGATGGGCGGGGTAGTAGCGGCTCATAAACATTAGCCCTAGACTATAGGTAGCAAAGACACTAAGCGAAACCCACATAAGCGTTAAGTTGGTTAGTTCATGCAACGGTGCGTTTGAAATCTTTAAAAAAATTAGAGCGGGCATTGCGGTTTGAAAAACTAGCTGGGATGCGGTTGTTACAAATCGATCCGTGAGCATGCCCCGATAACGCAAAAATGCGCCCAATGACACAATGATAAAGATGGGGGCGATTAATTTGAAAACTGATACAAATAATGCCATAATATTACTGTATCACACTTACAATTATGACATCGTTATTCTCAAAAATTATTGCGGGCGAGCTTCCTTCTCATCGTGTGTATGACGATGAATACTTTGTAGCATTTCTAGACATTAATCCGATTCAGCGCGGGCATACCTTGGTGGTTCCACGGCAAGAGATAGACCGGTTTTTTGATTGTTCAGAATCCGTGCTGCAAGCCAGTATGCCCGTGGCTAAGCGCATTGCACGCGCCATTGAGCAGGTGGTTCCCTGCAATCGAATTGGGGTTATGATTGCGGGTTTGGATGTGCCCCATGCCCACGTGCACTTGGTTCCAATTCAAACCACGGGAGACTTATCCTTTGCACAGGCTCAGCCGGGTAATTCATCTGAATTGGCAGCGTTAGCGATACAGATTCAATCGTTTTTGTGAGTGACACAATGGCAGTGACGGTACAACAATATTGTGAAGAGTCGTCGATTGCTAGTTATGTATTAACAATCATGAACCAGTTTAGTCAGCGTGTCGCAGGCATTGATCCTGCGTATCGGGTGCATAGTCTGGTGGTTGAACCTGAGCATGCCCAAGTGGTTGCCAAAGCGGTGGATAATGCCCCGATGGTATCCATGGCGCTGTATACATCCGTTCGCACAAAAGTGGGGCAAGTTCACTGGGATGTGGATCAAATAGCGAGCCCCATTGATCTGGGAGATCCGCCCGCTCCCAATGTTCAGTATTTTTTAATGCGAACATTAAAGCATGAATGCATGGGCCTCATTGCAGTGGATCACTCGGGGCGTTACGACCCCTCGATTTTAGCGGCTGTTGAGTGGTTGGCCATGCGATTATTGCCGGTAGTGTTGCGGCGTCAACTGGATGAGCAAGCCCTCCGAAAACCGGAGTCTAGTGACTATATTGCGATGTCAGTATTGCATGAAATATCTTACGAGTTGGGTCAGTCATTAACACATTCGCACGCGGTATCTATTATGTTTGATGCCTTGAGAAAAGTTTTGAATGTTGATGTTTTGTGTGTTTATTTATTGGGCGTTTCATCGACGGTAGCCAGTAAGTTGGTGTTTTATTTAAATCACCCGGTAGAAGATAGCTTAATTAAAGAGGTGCGCGATGCCGTATTTAAGCATAGCATGCCATTTCTAGGCCGAGTTGTGGATGCGCGATCGACGAATGTGATTCGTCAAGTTGCGTATGACGCCCGTGAGAAAGTAAGCGCAATTAAACAACTCAATTCAGTGGTTAATGTGCCCTTGATTTTTCGGGGGCAATTTATGGGCTTAGTGTATTTGGGCACGCATCGGCACCAGGCGTATACACAGTCTGATTATACATTTTTACATACAATTAGCAATCAGATTTCAGCGCATTTGTGGCGAATAAAATTTGTACGTGCGTCAGAAAAAACAAAGATAGCCTCGATGATTGGCTCTATGACAGAAGGCATAATTATGCTGGACGAGCACCACGAGATTGACATTATTAATCGTGCGGCTAAGCAATTTTTAAATATCAGTAACGATGTATCGTCCAATGGTATTTTAGAGACGTTTAATGAGTTGGGTATTATGGATTTATTGGTTCAGTCCATTACGAATCAAAACGCGTTAACGGATATTGAGCTAAACAACAATGACTTGGTGTTGTCCGCCAACGTAGCACCGGTATGCGGGGTCGACAAACGGCCCATTGGCACAGTGATTGTATTGCGCAATATTACGAAAGTGGCGCATATTCAACGGGTTAATGAACAGCGATTAGCCATCATTGAGCAAGTGACCAAAATTCTAAATTCAATTACCGACTTGGATCGGCTGTTGTCGGTTTTGTTGCAGCTGTTGTTGTCAATTGGCCGTGCGGATATGGGGTGCATTCAACTCAAGCAAGGGAACGCCTTTGTCACCCGGGTGCATGAAAACTTCCCTGATAAAATCAGACGGCAGTATCGGTTTGTATCCGGGCAAACACTCTCACAACACGTGGTTGAAACCCAGGCGCCACGGGTGATTAAAAATTATCATAGCGATGCATCATTGAATCAAAAAACCAAAGTATTGGTGGATAGTTATGTATGCATTCCCATTAAATTGCAAGACAAGCTAATCGGCATTTTGCATGTTGTTCAAAAATCAAAACCGGATGCGAAGCACTTAATACAAAGCGATATTGATACATTATCGACTATTACAGCCCTGAGTGCCGCCGCCATACAAAATGCACAATTAATTGAAGACACATTGTCCAGTCAAAAATTAGATCAAGAAATTCAAGTGGCATTTTCAATTCAAAAACAATTATTACCAGCGAAAGTCCCAGAGTCCCCATTAATTCAGTTTGGAGCTATGTTTAAGCCAGCCGCCGTTATTGGGGGTGACTACTATGATTTTTTTGAATTAGATAACGGATGCGTGGGCATTATGATTGCCGATATTATTGGGAAGGGCGTTCCAGCGGCTCTCTATATGGTAATGTTTAAGACATTGGTTCAAATTAATATTCGCCATGATGCACAGCCCAGTCGATTATTTGAACGCTTGAATACAATTATGGTTGAAGAAAGTCTATTTAGCCGGTTTATACCTGTTTTTTATGGGGTGCTAAACACGAAAACCTGTGAATTTTGGTATTCCAATGCGGGCCACGAGCCCCCCATTTGGTTTGCTCAAGAAAAAGAGTATATGCTCAAAGCGAAAGACCCCCCCTTGGGTACGGAATTGGGGACCGTCTATAGCGAAAAAAAGATTCAGTTAAAATCCGACGATATTCTTTGCTTTTTTACCGATGGTTTGGTTGATGCGCGCAGTAGTGATAACCGATCATATGGGTATCGGCGATTAAAAAAACTAATTCGGCATTACGATCATTTGACGGGGCAGGCATTAATTAATCGAATTTATGATCATGTGTCATCATTTTCAACCGGGCGGTCTCAGCATGATGATTTGACCATTGTTTTAATTTCATGCAAACCGTCGCATACTAAAACGGAAATGAAATTAACAAAATCAAAAACCTTTTCTATTCAAACACATAAAAAAAGTATTAGTGAGGCACGGCAGCATATTGCCCAATTTTTGAAGGCATTGCCATTTTCGAAATCCAGTCAATTTGATATTAAATTAGCGGTTAACGAAGCGCAAGCCAATGTGCTGGAGCATGTTTATGGCGGCAAAGAAGATGAGAAGATCTACTTCACATTGCAATACTACCCCAATCGGTTGGTAATTATTATGAAAGACACAAAGAAAAAAAACGCATCGTTTTTAAATTCTGTTCAAACGTCGCCACTGATTCATTTGGAAGGATCCGGATTGGGCGTCTTTTTAATTAAACAACTCATGGACGAGGTTTCGTTTTTGCAAACCGATCTGGGGGGCGTATTGACAATGACAAAATTTATAGTAGAATAGACAACATAGATTGACGCTATAGACTTGCAATATACTGTATTTAAGGCAAAAACAATCACATGGAACTTTCAACAAAATCACTAACTTCCGATATTTTAAAAATAGATTTTTTCCCATCAGATGGCGATAGCGACCCCTTGTCAGAAGGCATTGAGTTTGACATTGAAAACCAAGGAAAGTTTGTCGAGCTTATTGAAACTGTTTTAGATCAAAAATCACCGCACATATTGCTTAATATGGAAAATATTACGTATATAGACTCATCGGGATTATGGGCGTTATTTGAAGGCCATCGCAAAACTCAACGGATTGGTCGATCATTTTTTTTATGCAATGTAAGCAAAGACGTGAAGCGTGTGTTGGTGATTACTCAGCTGGCATCTAAATTTGTTATTGTAAACAATGAGGCTGAAGCCATTAGCTCTTTGGAGTCATAGGCGGACGCGGGTCCAGCGGAACCTGTTTAATACTATGAATAACCGGCGCTGGAAATTGACTGAGATCGCCTAGTATACTTTTTATTTTTCGTTGACCAATGATTTGCAACAGGGCCTGACTGCGAATGGCCGTGTGGGGAATCAGCGTGTGTTTAATTAGACTGGGCAAGGTTAATTCGGGGTACTCGTTTACAAAGGCCTCAATAACAGGAGCCATGGCCGTGTCATGCGGGTTAAAATATAAACGGACAAGGCTATCAATCGTTGGTTCATTCAATTGATGGGGCAATACAAGTTGCATAATCATGAATAGCCGAACTGAATCAGGGTTTTGGGTATCGTGAATGTAGGGCAGCAGGATGGATTCGTAGGTTGAGAATTGAGAAAATATGATTTGAATAAAGTAGGCAAGCACTGATTCTGGGCAATCAGCTAAGCACGGTAGCAATGCGGTAACGGCATCATGGGAATCAACCGTAGCTGTATTTGTTAGAAGAATTAAAGTAATAAAGTTACGCTGACGAAACTCACTCCAGGTTAAAAAATCAGTTTTAAAGTCTGTATTTTCATTGTTCATACAATTTTTTTCATTATATTCTCGATAGTATTAATATAGACAAAGCCATAATTGATTTAATTGTATCAGATTTTGATAATGGCGTGTAATAAGGGTGTTCAGAGGGGGGGAGTTTTGTGGCAACATATTTTGATAAATCATTTTTTCCATACAATCCGCAAAGCGATATTAGTGTTTATGGTCACGCTTTTTATAATAAACAACCAAAATTGCCAAAAGACTTGTCGGACCGATACTATACACGATCTTGGCAACATACGGAGCAATACGGAAGCTTTAAGCATACGCGACTATTTTTAGGTATGCTGAATAAGTTTTTTGATCGGTCAAACGATGAGGCCCAATATTTCAAAAGTTTGTCAACAACGGAGAAATATATTGAGCGCAACCAGTTAGAGGCGCGCGATGCAGAGTATTACTGGTCGAGCCATCAAACGACAGCCAACAAGTTGGGGTTGTTGGATGAATCGCTGAATCCATCGGTGTATCGTGGGGATTTGAATAACGATGGCAGTATTGATACACACGATGCTCACTATGGGGTTGGTCAACTTATTTGGTCGTTGCTGGGTCGACCGAGTGTTGATGGTATGTATGCGAATCAAATCCATCGGGCGTCGATGGGGGACTTACTGGCTCAATTTTCAGAGGGGCGTATTTCAGACCCCATTGTGCAAGACTTGTTAGCGTCAATTGGCCCCAGTACTCAGGCGCATGCCGCTGTCACTAATTTGTTAACCATTACAGAAGCCGAAAGTATGGCGCATGCACAGTCAATGGCTAACGGAGACGGTGATGGCTTTTCGGATGCAGAACTCTATGGGTTGGCAGTGCTATTATCAACCAGTCAGCATTTATTTTTGCAGGGGCGCCGCAATTTATTTGGCTGGGCAAACCAATCATTTGATCAATGGGGCACCCATGATCAAGATGTGACGACGACTCGCCACACAATTTTATCAACGTTTAGGCCTGAAGACCGATCGGTGTTTTCCAATCAATTAGTGGGCGCGATTGATACCGATCCCTTAGGCGCTATGATTCATGATTTGTCCATTCAAGTTGGCTTGAATCCTACGATGTATCGGCAGCATGCGGTGGTTCGTGGTTCCGATGGAAACGTACGCACGTGGGTCTTTAACGCGCCAGACTCGGATAACCAATGGCTGGGAGTATCGCAAACAGGGGATAGTTTTGATTGGCAGTATGGTGTGTATGAGAATTCGAACTGGGTCGCTGGGGATTCAATTTCAGATACAGAGTTGCCATCACTTCAGCGAAACAGTGTGGAACGCCGTATTCAGTCATGGTCGCCAATGCAGTCGTGGATACAGCGTATCATGGGGGGGGCGGTTCGCTATTTAAATCAAACGGGCGATAGCACAATGACGGCATCCGATTTTTATAACCAGTCACAAGCGTCAATTCAGTCATTGAGCACTGCGAATCAGCCATCCGATGCCGGGGTTTCGTATCAGCAATGGGTGACAGCTTTTCCAGTGGCAACACTCTATCGAGCCGTACAGTTGGCTGAGCGATCCGAGCCCACAGAGTCGGTAAATTTTAACGACTATCAAGCGCTCTACACGATTGAATCTGCGGGTTGGCAGACCGAGGATACCGGTATTTTTAATTTAAATGGGAGTCAAATATTTTCGGATCAAGGGTATTTTTATCGATCAGAGACGCATACCGAACAATTTAAATCAGACCAGCAATTGTTTTTAAACCACCAAGTAGCGCAATCGCGTGCCAATGCTACATACAATGAGCGACGACGAGATCAACAGGCAATAAAGGCTGCGAAATGGGTTCGGAACTATAAATCTTGGCGTGATGAGCAAGATTTATTGTTGCAATAATTGCTTTTGATGGTGTAAGTGATCCGAGTATGTTTTTGAAAACACATGGTTGCCGGTTCCGTCTGAAACAAAATAATAAAACGGAAAATTGGCTTCAGGGTGTACAGCCGCATGAAACGCGCGTGCACTAACCGCCGCAATTGGGGTGGGGGGCAATCCAAATACTCGGTAAGTGTTGTAGGGAGACTGTACGGTCAGATCCTCAAAAGTCAGTGTTTTTTTTCGATAATTACCAAGCGCATAGGCAACAGTGGGGCAGGACTCTAGGCGTTGGTTGCGCGCGAGACGGTTGTGAAATACAGCGGAGACTTTTCTGAACTCATCGGGGTTTTGGCTTTCTTTTTCAATGAGAGATGCCAGTGTTAGTACGGCATGAAAATTGGGCGGTATGTGTGGGAGCTGCGCCCCCAGTTGTTCGTGTAACTGCTCAATAAATAGACGCGTTAATTGCGCATTGGTCATACCCGGCTCAATAAAATAGGTTTCTGGAAATAGGTACCCTTCTAAATTGTTTGAGGGGGTCTGCTGCAATACAGGAAAGTCTTGGAGTAGATCTGATTTGGCGTGATGCCGAACATAGTCAATAAATTTTTGAGGATCTCGAGGGTCCACACGCGCCAGTGAGTGTGCAATTTCTGGCAGGGCCATGCCCGGAATAATCGTAAAACTCACAGTGGGGGGTTGCTTAAGAATGGCGAACAATTTCATCCAAGATACCGACTCAGGAATACGATAAGGCCCAGGCTTAATAGGGTTGCCAGCAATAGTTGTAATGATTTTGAATAGTGTTGTAGATCGAATAATTCCGGTTGATTTCAATGTCTGCGCCACGTGAATAGCGGGTGTTCCGGGGGCAATGGTCAGGCGTGTTTCTGGATTGGGCCATGGGTATAACCACAGTCCGGCCCAAATGGTGAGGCCTACACAAAAGGCAAGGCTGATCCAACCCATGGTGTTACGCATAGTGTTGATTAATGCGCACAATGCAGTAGGGATCAACAACAACGCCGGTGGCAATACCGACTAATGATGCGCCAGCAGCCAAGACCGCTGAAACATGCTGAGGTGTTGAAATACCACCGGTTGCAATAATTGGCCGATTGTAGCTTCGAAGCATCTGAACCCGGCGTAGCGTAGCGTTAAATATAGGGGTGCCGGTAAGCCCCCCGCCCGGCATAGATAATGTGTCAGCATGAAGCCCCAAGGCATCCAGTGTGTGGTAATGGCTGTTGCCACTATTTAGAATGATGTCGGGGCAATTAATCAATTCAGTAATTAGAGTATCCAGGGTTTCGTCTGCCCACATGGGGGATAGCTTAATACTAATGGGGACGGATGTTAGGGCTCGAACTGACCGCACAATCGCCACTAAATTGGTGTTACTGTCATTGGTGTCATGGCCAAGGTTGGGGCAACTACTGTTGAGTTCAATGTAGTGCGGTACCGGAAGGCTAGCGGCAAGAATTCGACGTGTTAGCGTTTCATAATCGGCGATAGACTCACCGTATAGGCTCAAACCAATGGGTCGCTCAGGCACCAGAATCGGACTGTTTAGTAGGGTGGCTAATTGGGCATCGATGCCGGCATTGGGAAGTCCCAATGCATTAATGAGGCATCGGCTATTTTGCATGGAGATTTCAGCGATGCGTGGCCGTGGATTTCCAGCTGTGGGAGTCAATCTCAGGGTCTTAACGCAAACACCGCCGGCGCCTAGGGCAAGCCAAAAGTTTAAGCTGGGGATGTCGGCTTTAAAGGCTGCAATAGTGACGGGGCTGGGGAACGTTAACCCACAGACCACCCTAGATGCGCGTGCGGGGGTAGGGTGTTGAAATAACGGCCATGTGTGGCACTGAGCCAGTAGCGCATCCCCAATATGAATGGCTGTTTCTAAATCGTAGCGCTTTCCACGGATTCGTTGATAACCATAAACGATGGCTGTAATGGCCCATCGTGTTGCACGGTACAGGCCGCTAAATATAGGGACTCTCATTAATTAAAGCTAATAAGTTGTGAAGGAAAATAGAAGGGTTTATCCGTATGGTTAGGGGATATAAAATGCGAGTGACGGCGATTGGATAGCAAATTGGGTTGACTGGGAAAAATGGCTTGAATTCGGTCAGCGTTTTTGAGTTGATCCGTAGTCGCCATTAGATTGAACCAGTCCACATCGGATACTGTATCAGTCAATACAAAGTAACTGCGTTCATTGTCAGGTTTTTGGTTGTTAATTTCTTGAACGATAATGCAGGGCGTATCGGTCGAGGGCAAGGGCCGTGTCTTTTTTAATGCTGTTTGAATGTGTGCCAGATTTTTTTCAATAGAGGCTAACGTTGTTTCACGACGTACCCGTGCATAGTGACTCGCACGACTAGTTTGGAGGAGAAGTCCAGAACAGACGCCAAACCCGATGGCTACCCACCAATAGAGCGGGAAAGCAACCCCAAATACAAGGGCCACAAGTGCGGACAGAATCAGAGGGTATGACCAGGAAGTCTTCATGGATGGGCTTGGGGCTTTACTATTTTTTTCTTTTTTACCACTCATTTCTTTTTTACCACTCATTTTTTTTAATTTCTTATTTAATATTCGTGTGATTATTTACTTGTTTACTCTAACTTTATAGTGAAATTTTAGCATTTTACACCTAGTTTGTCAAGATTCCCGGTCAATTTTTTTTCTTAAAAACTGACCCGATGCAATTTCGTCAATGGTTTTCATTTCCTCTCGTTGAACGGCACGTTTCCATAATTTTCGCCGATTGTCTTTGTCTTTTTGGATAATTTTTTCAGCCTGTGTGCAGGCGACTAGTTTTTCTTGCTCGGACAAGACAACCGTATCGGCATTTTTCCGTTTTTCTACGTGTTCATTCACGATTTTTTCTAAACGTTCTAAGTGCGCTTTTCTTAAAATTAAAGAGCTGAAATCAACGGTAGCCCCAGCGTCTAGTTCTGTGCGTAATTCGGCGTATTTTTCTGCTTGATACGCTTTGGCTTCAGTTTCTTTTCGCTGCGCTTCGGCTTGAATCCGCTGAGCATTGGATAAGGCGGCTTGTTGATGCTTCTTTTTTGTTTCTCGTGCAGTTAGAACGGATTCAAGTCGATAATGAAAGCGTTTTTTTTTTCCAGATTGGCTCATACAATCGCACGCAATTGCTGAAGGGTGTCTTCAAAAGCAATTGATTCTTGGGTGCCTTGTTTTAGAAATTGATTAATGCGTTCAATTTTATCAATCGCCTCATCAATTTTAGGGTTGCTCCCATTGACGTAAGCCCCAATATTAATTAAATCCTCAGCTTCATTGTACTGCGCTAAAATCTCACGCAACTTACCGGCTAATGCCGCGTGGTTTTGGTCGGACAGATTGCTGAACAGTCGGCTAATAGACATGTTAATGTCAATACAGGGGTAATGATTTTTGGCCGCAATAGCGCGGCTTAAAACAATATGCCCATCCAGAATACTCCGAGCCGAATCCGCAATGGGTTCATCGGTGTCATCGCCTTCAACCAATACGGTATAAATGCCGGTAATAGACCCGGTTTTTGCCATGCCGGCACGCTCCATGAGCCTTGGTAGCATGGCAAACACGGATGGGGTGTAGCCCTTGGTTGTGGGCGGCTCCCCGGTGGCTAGACCAATTTCACGTTGGGCCATGGCAAATCGTGTGACAGAATCCATCATAAACAGCACATTCTTGCCTTGATCTCGAAAATATTCAGCAATACTAGTGCCCAGGAGTGCGCCTTTGAGACGAATTAGTGGCGCTTGATCGGAGGTGGCAGCAATAACGACGGATCGCTTAAGACCCTCGTCCCCCAAAGACTCTTCAATAAAATCTTTAACCTCTCGCCCACGTTCGCCAATGAGGGCAATAACATTGATATCCGATTCGCAATTTCGAGCAAGCATGCCCATTAGGGTGCTTTTTCCAACGCCAGACCCTGAAAATATGCCGATGCGTTGGCCTTTGCCAACGGTTAGCAGTCCATCAATCGCGCGAACGCCCATAGCCATCCGGTCGGTAATTCGGGGGCGATCAAGTGGATTGGGGGGATCTTGATCAATGGGGTAATACCCATCAACGTCTAAAGGCCCTTTAGCATCAATGGGGTTTCCCAATCCATCCAATACTCGGCCCAGTAATGCGGGGCCAACACCGGCCTGAATGGGGGTTCCAGTAGCAAAGATGCGGGCTCCGGGACGAATCCCCTTAGTGGTGGTCAATGGCATAAGCAAGACCTGTTTTTCTCTAAAACCGACGACTTCGGCCAATAAAGAGCCATCGGATGGATGGTCAATGGCACACAGTTCGCCAATACTAACCCCTTGAACTTGGGCTTCAATTACCAAGCCAACAACTTTGAGCACTTTGCCAATCACTTGAATCAGTTGTGCCTGCTCAATGGCTGCATAGTAGCGATCAGCGCCCAAAATACTCACAATGCTTCAGAGTCAGAGTCAGAGTCAGGGGCGTCCGTTGGGGGACGGTCCACTGTTTGTATAGCCAATGATAGGCTTTTTAATTTAGTTGCCACGGTGGCATCAATGTAACCGAGACTTGTTTCAATCATACATCCACCGGGTTCAATAGTAGGGTCGCTATCCAATTGAAGGGTTTGAATATCAGGCATTAATTCTTTTAGCGTTGCTTGATCGGCCTGCAAGGGGGGTAGGTTGTCGGGATGTACGCGGATGATAACGGTGCTTTTGTCCGTAATTTTAGCTAATGCTTCCGATACAATATGCGTAATGACTGCGGGGTTTAAGGTTAACTCGCAGGCTAAAAGTCGTCGAGCAATTTTGCTGGCTAGTGCGATTAGGTCGGCTTGGGCATTTTCCACCAGATTTGTTTTTTCACTAGACAGGGTATTAATTGCGGCTAGTAATGCGGCAGAATCGGCTTGATAGTGGGTTAACGCTTCGGTAGAACCAGCTTGAAACCCTTCGGTTTTTCCTGTTTCAAAACCGGATATATAGGCCGCATCGAGGGTCTCTTTTTTAAGTTCAACTAATTCAGCTTCAAACGCTTTACGGTCGGCTTCATGGGATGCGATAGCCGCTGCGAGAGTGTCTACAGCATCGGATTCAGTCGGATTGGTTTGAGTAAGAGCTTGGCGTTTATTCGGTGGATTGGACATACGAATTGAATCATCGGGAGAGTCTGCCCCCGAATTTTGAGGGGGATAATTTTTTACAGAACGCCCACTGTTTTTCCAATCCTCTTTTTTTATAACTGTCATGACTGTTGGTTTATGATTATACCATACTATGAGGACTCGCCTTCAAATAGAAGACGTAATATAGTTTCTGATGTGTATTTTTTTGTCAGTTTTGATAGGCTGGATTGGATATGGGTGTGTTGACTACACGTGTTCCATAGTGTTGCGGTAGCATTCGCCACTTGATTCACGTGAAGGTGACCCACGTATTCGGGGTAAATGGCGTGACCGAGCCATCGATTAGGTAATGAGAAAAACGGGGTGGTCTTAAGCGTATGGGCAATGGCCAATCGTACAATAGCCGTTCCCAAAATGGGGAGCTTTCCAATTAATCCAGCGAGCCCATCTAAAATAAGGGCGCGGGGCTTGTTGGTGGGCAATAAAACCAGGGCGGGTTTTTTTAGATACGCCATTTGGGCATTGTTGGTTCCGGGTATGCTTACAATCAGCTTTGCATTGGCAATGTAGGGGGTCATGGATGGGGTGTGAATGCAGTGAATGCCGGAGCAGTCGTGGGTGGCTTGACACTGTTTCCAGTCGTTTGGATCAATAAATGGGGATACCCCCAAAACGACCGGAATTGTTGGGATGGTGCGTTTTAGTTCTTGAATCACGGACAGCATAAACGGTAATAGGTTAAAAAAATGTTGGGGGCGGGACCCGCACAGAACAAGTAAATAATTGGCGGGTACGGGTATGGGGGGATCGGGGATAGGCCCGCTCACAGACTCGGCCATCAGGCCGTCATCATGGGGGCTGGAAAAGCAATGGGCGAATCCGGCCAGGGACTGGATGTTTCGATGGGTGTAAATACCAGCGGGACAGCGGTGTTTCCAGGCAAGCAATCGGGCATATAGGGGGTCACCACCCAGGGACAGCACGCGGGTATTGGAACGGGTAGGGTATCGCCAGGGGCGAGCGAGCAAATAGCGCAGGGTTTCTTTGGGGCTGTAGACTTGGGTTACGTGCGGAATGGCTGTGGCTAAACGGGTTTCACTGCCGCTGGCGTACTGGCAGGGGGTGATAAAAATACAAACGCTCCCGTTGGGGTATTCAGCATGAAAGGTTCGAACGATGGGCGTGACCCAGGTATCCAATTCCCCGGGCGAGTTGGTGCAAATGAGTAGCTGTGCCATAGTTGTTTAGTTTATCATGATTGGGGCCTTGCGATTAGCAACGGTGTTTTGACAAAATGCCGGGTTAGCGAGTACCTTTTAGTATTTAGCGAGCTGTTTTATTATTAAAATTTTAAAATCTAAGAGGAGGAGACATCTATGCAAAGTACGAGTAAGCTAAGTATGACGGGAGGTCTGCATTTAGGAAATCGAAA
>CERI01069079.1_pt1 | contig 14602 bp, 13 predicted proteins | sample 350261 | NCBI WGS metagenome assembly CERI01 (sample SAMEA2620979, study PRJEB7988) | marine metagenome | isolation source: saline water (ENVO:00002010), including
GTTGCCGCAGCACAAGCTGCACCTGTCCAAGCAAGTGACACATTAGATATAAAGTGTTTAGAAATTATAGAAGATAAGAAATTAAAGACACCAGCTAAAAAAGTATTTTTTAAATCCAAAAGAGCGGGTGAAGATGATATCGTAAAAATAGACAAAGTTATTGCAGAAATTAATAAGCTGGATGGATACACACCTGAATTAGAACAAAAACTAAAGGATTTATTATAGTGTCATTCCCAATTCCAAATTTAGGAGATATTCTTTTTTATACTATTGTATTATTAGTAATCGCTTCTGCTTTTTGGGTGGTAGTATCTCCCAATTTAGTGCACTCAGCTGTTTCTTTACTATTTACTTTTTTTGGAGTGGCTGGTTTATATGTTTTTTTATACGCCGATTTTATTGCTGCATCTCAGGTTATTATATATGTTGGAGGTATTTTAGTTTTAATAATATTTGGCGTTATGTTAACAAATAAAATAGATGATCCAAAATTATCTAATCAAAGTAGAAATCAAATTCTTACTGCTATTTTTTGTTTAATTATGCTTGTATTTCAATTGCAAATAATCTTTAGTACAGAATGGTTCAAAGGAATTCTTATAACAAAAGAATCAACGGTAAATGATATCGGTATGTTATTATTAACAACCTATTTATTGCCTTTCGAAGTTGTTTCTGTTTTACTGCTTGCTGCGCTAATAGGTTCAGCCATGTTATCAAGAAAGAAAATACAATAGTGAATAATCTTGAATCATATTTATTTGTATCATCTGTTCTTTTTACTTTTGGTATTTTTGGTGTTATAACTCGTAAGAATGCTGTTGCTATATTGATGGGAATTGAACTTATCCTAAACTCTGCCAATATAAATTTTATAGCATTTAATAGATTTGGTAATTTTGAAGTTCTGGATGGTCATATATTTAGTATCTTTGTTGTTGTTTTAGCTGCTGCTGAAGCAGCTATTGCTCTTGCTATAATAATCAATTTATTTAAAAATGTCGGAACTGTTGATGTTGATGAGGCTAAGGAGTTAAGGGGCTGATGGATTTTAGTGATATAAGAATTATTTCATATTTGTTTCTACCTTTATTATCTTTTTTAATATTGATATTTTTTGGTTCGCGAATAAATAATAAATCTCATTTAATTGGTTTGCCTATAATTGGTATAACACTTTTTAATTCATTCTTTCTATTAATAAATACTGATAATGCTATTTTAAATAATTCATTTGAGTGGTTTAATACTGGAAGTTTTGTTGTTTCACTAGGGTACTTCATTGATAATGTGTCTATTATTATGTTATGTGTGGTTTCATTAATTTCTTTTCTAGTTCATCTATATTCAGTGGAGTATATGAAGGGTGACCCTAGATATTCCAGGTACTATGCATTTCTTGGTATTTTTACATTTTCAATGAATGGTATTATATTATCTGATTCCCTTATAATGATGTATATATTTTGGGAATTAGTTGGCCTAAGCTCATTTTTGTTAATTGGTTTCTGGTTTGAAAAAAATAAACCACCTCTTGCAGCTAATAAAGCTTTTTTAACAAACAGAGTTGGTGACATTGGTATGTTTATAGGTATTATGATATTATTTTTTAATATTGGTACTTTTAATATAATGGATTTGATAAATGGTATTGATTCAAATTCTATTAATATGAATCTTTTGTCTGCAGCTGGAGTTTTAGTATTTATGGGTGCTGTTGGTAAATCTGCTCAGTTTCCTCTACATATTTGGCTTCCGAATGCTATGGAAGGTCCAACTCCAGTAAGTGCTCTTATTCATGCGGCAACTATGGTAGCAGCGGGCGTATATATGACCTATAGGATATTCCCTTTTTTAACGCCTGATGCCTTAATGGTAGTTGCTTTAATTGGTGCCGTTACAGCACTTGCTGCTGCTATTAGTGCAATTACACGGAATGATATAAAAGCTGTGCTTGCTTATTCTACAATAAGTCAGTTAGGTTATATGGTTATGGCTATTGGTGTTGGTGCCCATATTTATGCTTTTTTTCATTTGGTTACTCATGCAATGTTTAAAGCTTGTTTATTTTTATGTAGCGGATCTGTTATTCATGCAATGCACCATTCATTACATCATTTAGATGATCATAAAACTGATCCTCAAAATATGGATAATATGGGCGGATTAAAGAATAAAATGCCTATTACGCATGCTGCTATGGTTATATCAACACTTGCAATAGCTGGTGTTCCATTATTCTCTGGTTTTTTATCTAAAGATGGTATTTTGGCAGGAACTTTATCTTACTATCATATGAATCATGGTTGGACAATTTTTTTACCAATTGCTGGTTTTGGTGCAGCAATGGTTACTGCTTTTTATATGTTTAGATTGATATTTAAAACATTTTATGGAAAACCAAAAAAATTAAAAATATATAATCATATACATGAATCACCTTTAGCTATGACAATTCCATTAATCGTTTTATCAGTTTTAAGCCTTGCTTTTGTATTTACTTTTGATTTTAACCCATTGCATTCTGATGGCTGGTTTAAAAAAATGGTAGGATATGGTTACCATAACTTCATGGATATGAAAGAAATTAAATATGGAATTCATCATGCTCATAGTCAGGCAATGATGCTATCTTTACTTGTTGCATTTATTGGTATTTTATGTTCTGCTATTGTTTATTATTTTAATAAAGTTAATATTAATAAAATTTCTAAATTTTTAGATTTTTTTGGTTTATATCGTTTATCAAAAAATAAATTTTATATTGATGAAATATATAATCTTATCTTATATAAACCTTTTATGAAATTTTCAAAATTAGCATCTGTTATTGATTGGGATTACTACGATCAAAAATTTATTGATTCCTGGGGTTGGATTACATTAGGTATCTCTAAAATATCAGCTAATGCTGATTATAGTATCTTAGATCAAAAAATAATTGATGGCTCATCAAATATGACTAATTTTGTATCGAGAAAATTAAAAAAAATTCAATCTGGTATAATACAAAATTATCTACTAGGTGGTTTTATGTGCCTAGTTATTATTTTTTTATTAATACAACAATTTAATTAGGGAGATTATGGAAAATTATATTTTAACATTATTAATATTTGTTCCTGTTTTGGGTGCTATTTTAATGCTACCTATTTCAAAATTTTATGGGTCATCAAATTCAAAATATGTTGCTCTAGTTACAACAGGCATTCAATTGTTATTGTCTATTTGGCTTTATTTCAATTTTGATTCATCTTTAAGTGTTTTAAACTCTCCCTTTACTGTTAATGTATCTTGGATAGAACATTTCAATATTTTTTATTATATTGGTGTAGATGGACTAAGCATGCCAATGGTTCTTTTAACAGCTTTATTATCCTTTCTATGTATTTTAGTTAGTTGGAATATTGATAAGCGGCCTATGGGTTACTTTTCTTTATTTCTTCTTCTTGATGCTGGAATGATGGGGGTTTTCCTATCTCTTGATTTCTTTTTATTCTATATATTTTGGGAGGTTATGTTATTACCAATGTATTTTTTAATTGGCATGTGGGGAGGACCACAAAGACATTATGCTGCCATTAAATTCTTTTTATATACATTATTTGGTTCCTTGTTTATGCTGTTATCAATGCTAGCTTTATATTACTATACAACACCAAATACATTTAGCTTAACTACTCTAATTACTGAGGCTCCAAAAATTGATGCCATGTTATGGGGTTTTGATATTAGATTTTTAATTTGGATTGGTTTGTTTATAGGATTTGCCATTAAAGTTCCGGTGTTTCCATTTCATACCTGGTTACCGCTAGCTCACGTTGAAGCTCCAACAGCTATTTCAGTTATTTTAGCTGGTGTTTTACTTAAAATGGGTACCTATGGATTGCTTAGAATTAGTTATCCTCTATTGCCATTTGAAGCAATAAACTTTGCATATACACTTGCTATTTTGGGTGTTATTAATATTTTGTGGGGTGCTGTTAATGCTATAGCTCAAATTGATATGAAAAAAATGGTTGCTTACTCATCTGTCAGTCACATGGGTTATGTTATACTTGGTATGGCATCTGTTGTTAGTCAGTCTGAAGCTGGTGCACAAGCAGGATTAAATGGAGCCGTAATGCAAATGTTTAATCATGGTACAATTACTGCTATGCTATTTATTTTGGTAGGAGTCTTATATGACCAGGCTCATCACAGATGGATAGTTTTCCCAAATAACTACAAGGATCAGGAGGTAGCAGGAAAGCTTGCATTTGGTGGCTTGGCATCTAAAATGCCTATTTATAATGCATTGATAATAATTGCATTTTTTGCTGGACTCGGATTGCCAGCGCTATCAGGTTTTATAAGTGAGGCCCTATGTTTCATTGGTGGATTTAGTGCTTTTAGAACAATTACAATTATTGGAACTCTAGGTATTTTACTGAATGCTATATATTTCTTAAGAGCATACCAAAGAGTGTTTACAGGACCTTTTAATAAAAAGTATGATTATTTAAAAGATATATCTAAAAGAGAATTGATTACAGTTCTTCCTATTACCTTTTTTGTATTTTTATTTGGTGTATATCCCGCTCCATTAATTAATATGATTAAATACTCAGTCCAAGAAATAATCACAATTTTTAAGGCTGCTATCTAAATGCAGAATAATTTTCAAAGTTTATCTTATTTTATTCCTGAGATTACAATTGTAATTACTATCTTGCTTGCTATTGTATCAGACTTAGTTAATGATTTAAAAAAGTATACTTATTATTTAATTTTATTTGGCTTGTGTTTGACAGGAGTTTTACTTTTTCTTGACAATTCTACGAGCGTACCTAGATTATTATTTAATGATATGTTAATATTTGATTCAGTATCATATTATTTTAAGTGCATAATCCTTTTTTCTACCTTCTCTATCATACTAGTCTCAAGGTACTCTAAAGAATTAGATGATGAGTATCGTCTAGAATTTAATGTCCTTTTGTTAGTAGTTCTTCTTGGGATGTTCCTAATGACAAATTCTATTAATCTAATAATGATATATTTAGCTTTAGAATTAGTAAGTATTCCTTCATATGTTCTAGCTGGAATTTTAAAAAATGATAAAAAATCAAATGAAGCATCTTTAAAGTATGTGATTTTTGGTTCTTTTGCATCTGGCTTAATGTTGTTTGGCTTTAGTTTACTATATGGTCTATCGGGTACATTAAATATTTATGAGATTCACACTTATTTATTATCTGTAAATAATCCTACAGTTGTGTTATTCTCAATTTTATTAATTTTAGCAGGTTTTGGCTACAAGATATCTATGGTTCCATTTCATTATTGGACTCCTGATGTTTATGAGGGCTCTCCAACAACAATAACAGCTTTTTTATCTGTAGCTCCTAAGGCTGCTGGTTTTGCATTGATGATAAGAGTATTTTTGAATTTATTCACAGTTGGTGGTGAATTTTCTTCAACAGAACCTATACTTAATATAAATTGGCCTCTTTTACTTGCTATATTATCTGGATTTACCATGACAATTGGTAATGTTTTAGCTCTTAGGCAAGAAAATGTTAAGAGAATGCTTGCTTATTCTACTATATCACATGTTGGATTTATGTTAATGGCTATTTGTACATTAACTCCTGTTGCTCTAAGTGGTATCTCTTTTTACTTGCTTATGTACTCATTTATGAATCTTTCTTCATTTTACATGGTTATTTATATGTCAGATAACTACAATGCTGAAACTATAGATGATTGGAAGGGCATTGCCTTTAAAACACCTGTTTTATCCGCTTTTATGGTTTTAAATATGGTTTCTCTAGCAGGGCTACCCCCAACTTCTGGATTTATTGGTAAAGTATATTTATTTAGAGGACTTTTCTTTGACCAAGAATATTATTGGCTTGGCATTATAGCTATTTTGAATAGTGTTATATCACTTTATTATTATTTTAAGATTGTAAAATCAATGTATTTTTTTGAGGATGATAATAAAGAATACAAAAAACCACAACCTGTAATTTTTTGGTCTATTGTAGTTTTATCGTCACAAAATATTTTATTTTATTTTTATTGGTCAGGATTATATAAATATATAGAAGGTATATTTAATCTTTAATGGAAAAATCTATAAAAGAATCACAAGTTATTATGCATGAGTTAGTGCTTCCTAATGATACTAACGTTCTAGACAATGTTCACGGAGGCAGGGTTATGTGTTTAATGGATATTTGTGCTGCAATGTCAGCGTACAAGCATGCTAGGCAACCTGTTGTTACAGCTTCTGTTGATAGATTGGATTTTCTTGCTCCTGCAAAAAAAGGTGATATTTTAATTCTTAAATCTTCAGTCAACTATGCGCACAAAACTTCTATGGAAATAGGTGTTAGAATTGATGCAGAAAGCCCTCTGACTGGAGAGGTAAGCCATACGGCTACAGCGTACCTAACATTTGTTGCTATTGATAAAAACAATAAACCTTCATCAATACCTAAAATTAATCCTGAAACGAACGATGAAAAAAGAAGATATGAAAGAGCCAAAGATAGACACCTTAAAAGAAGAACAAATAGAAATAAATGAAATCAATAAAAATCAGTAAGGGTCATAATTTAAAAATATCAGGTAATCCTGATTATAAAATAATTGATGCTGGTAATCCAGATTTCATATCTTTTCATCCATCAAGAATAAAATCTTTTAAAACAAAATTAATGGTTAAAATAAATGATAAAGTTCAGGTTGGAAGTCCTATTTTTTTTGATAAGAACAATAAAAAAGTTATGTTTGTATCATCTGTTTCTGGTACGGTTTCAGATATCATTTATGGAAATAGAAGGTCAGTTGAATCATTAATAATTAAAAATGATAATAAATATTCAGAATTAGATATTGATACAAAAGTTTGTACTGAAACATTATTAAAATCTGGTTTATGGTCTTTAATTAGACAAAAACCATTTTCTAAAATTCCTGATTCAGATAAATCCCCTAAATCATTTTTTATATCCTCAGTTCCAACAGAACCCTTTGCAGTGGATAATGAATTTCTGTTTAATAATGTAGATAATTTCCTACAAAAAGGAATCGATGTGCTGAAAGAAATATTTAATTGCGATATAAATATGGGTGTTTCTGATATCTCACAATTTTCAAAATTAAAAAATGTAAATTTTTATTCATTAAATAAATTGCATCCATCAGGTAATGTCGGTATCCAAATTCATCATATAGATCCAATTAAAAATGCAAACGATACAAGATGGTATCTTTCAATGCAAGATTTAAATAAAATAGGTTTTTATTTTACTAATAAAAAACATTTGAATTATAAGTTTTATTCTGCTGGTGGAAATGGTGTAGAGAATCCTGCATACTACAAAGCTATAATTGGAACGCCTATAGAAAAAATTATTAAGTTTTCTTCTGATCATGGAAGATGTATTTCTGGTGATGTCCTTAATGGCCATGAAATAGATAAAAGTAAGTCTGCAGATTATTACGATGAAGTTTTATCAGTAATTAAAATGTCCAAAAAAAGAGAGTTCTTAGGATGGCTTAGACCTGGTTTAGCTAAATACTCCCTTACTAGAACATTTTTATCAAGAATAATATCAAATAATAAATCAAAATTAAACACTCATTTGAATGGGAGCGTTAGAACAATAATTCCTATGGGTAATTGGGATTCTGTTTTACCTATGAATATATTTTCTGAATATTTAGTTAAAAGTATACTTTGTAAAGATATCGATATGATGGAAAAATTAGGTATTTATGAGGTATCACCTGAAGATTTTGCTCTTTGCTCATTTATATGTCAATCGAAAGTCGAAGTTTCTTCGATTATTGAAGATGGTTTAGAATTTATAATGGAAGAGATGTAATGCTTAGAAAATTTCTTGATAATATAGAATCAAAAATTCTTAGTAATAAAAATATTAAGAAATTCCATCCTTTGCACGATGCTTTGGATACCTTTTTATATTCAAAAAATACTCAGACATTAAATGCTCCTTATGTAAGAGATTCAATTGATTTAAAAAGAACAATGATTATTGTAGTATTAGCGTTATTACCTTCGTTCATCTTTGGTACCTATAATGTTGGTCTTCAATCTCCAGATAATCTTTCATCATCGTTTATTGATTGTTTTATCTTTGGTCTATATCGTGTGCTGCCTATGTATTTAGTTGTTTTTGCAGCAGGTGGTTTATTTGAAGCGTTATTTGCCGTTATTAGAAAACACGAAATTAATGAAGGTTTTCTTGTTACAGGATTCCTTATTCCATTAACAATGCCTCCTACTGTTCCTTTATGGATGCTTGCTTTAGCTACAATCTTTGGTGTTGTTATCGGTAAAGAAATTTTTGGTGGAACAGGATATAATATTTTTAATCCAGCATTGACAGCTAGAGCATTTTTATTTTTTGCTTATCCATCAAAAATGTCAGGTAATGTACCTTGGATTTATCCAGCTGATGGATTATCAAAAGCTACTCCATTACTTGAAACATCATCGAGTTTACCTCTTTCATATTCTTGGTATGATATGTTTTTTGGTTTTATACCTGGGTCATTAGGCGAGACATCAACTCTTGCTGTTCTAATTGGTGCTTTTATTTTAATCCTAACTAAGATTGGAAGCTGGAGGGTAATGCTTGCAACTTGTATAGGTATGGTTTTAACATCATTGATGTTGAATCAAATTGGTAGAATAGATGGAACAAGTCCCATGTTAGATATAACACCTATGTTCCATTTTGTAATGGGTAGCTTTGCTTTTGGTATGGTGTTTATGGCGACTGATCCCGTTTCAAGTGCTCAAACAAACATGGGTAGATGGTATTATGGATTGCTTATAGGTTTTATGGTTGTTATTATTAGGTGTATTAACCCTGCTTATCCTGAAGGTATGATGCTTGCTATATTGTTTGCAAATGCTTTTGCTCCACTTTTTGACTATAATGTAATACAAAATCATATTAGAAAGCGTGAGATTTTACATGAGAAATAAATATGTATTTATATTATCAATAACTTTTATATCGAGCTTGTTGCTTTCTCTGTTTTCTGAAGGCTTGAAAGAAAAAACTTTATTTAATCAGCAGCTCGATAAAAAGAAAAATCTATTACAAGCAATTGGTATTGATACTGATATTTTATCTACTGAGCAAATTATAATTTCTTTTAACGATAATATTAAAGAAATAACAATAGATCTAGATGGTGAAGTTTTATCAAATATAAACCATGAGGAGTTTGAAATTGTTGAAGATAATATATCGGGAGAATTGAAATATTTTATTAACAATAAAGAATACTTACCTGCTTTTTTATCAAACACAATGAGTGCTTTTATATTACCAGTATCTGGTAAGGGGTTATGGTCATCGCTATATGGCTATTTTGCTATTGATAGTAATAATTATTCTACTGTAAAAGGAATTACTTTTTATCAACATGGCGAAACTCCAGGTTTAGGTGCAGAGATAACAAAAGATTGGTTTAAATCCAGCTTTGTTGGAAAAGAAATTTATTCAAATGATAAAATAGAATCTATTAAAGTAGCTAAAGCAGGTCAGGCTAAAGAATCAGATCTTTATGAAGTTAATGGTATAAGTGGTGCTACAATTACTAGTAGAGGAGTAGAAATTTTATTAAAAAGAGATTTAATGAGGTATGAAAATTATTTTAAGGATAAAAGATGAGTAAAAAAATATTTTTAGATCCGCTCATTGATAATAATCCTGTTAGTAGGCAAGTACTTGGTATTTGTTCTGCTCTTGCAGTTACTGTAAAATTAGAGCAAGCACTTGTTATGACTTTTGCTTTAACATTTGTTGTTACAATGTCTAATGTTATTATATCCATGTTAAGAAATTATATACCTTCAAGTATAAGGATTATTGTTCAGCTAACTGTAATATCTACACTTGTTACTTTAATTGATAAAGCTTTAGCAGCCTATATGTATGATTTAAGCAAGTCTTTATCTGTATTTATTGCCTTAATTGTTACCAATTGTATTGTAATGGGAAGAGCAGATGCTTTTGCGATGCAAAATAATATAAAAGATTCTTTTTATGATGGTTTAGGTAATGGCTTGGGTTATGGTATAATGCTAATTTTAGTTGCTTTTTTTAGAGAATTGTTTGGGTTTGGAACAGTTTTTGATTTGCGAGTTTTTCCAGAATCTTTTAATAACGGTTTAATGATTTTAGCACCAGGTGCATTTATTATATTAGGTTTAATTATATGGGCACAACGCTCATTAACATCTGTTGTAGAGGAATAGTATGGAATTGTTAGTTCATTATCTAAGTTTAGCAACTAAATCTATTTTTATAGAAAATATACTTCTTGCATATTTTTTAGGAATGTGCTCTTTTTTAGCAATATCTAAAAATGTTGAAGCGTCTAAGGGTATGGGTAAAGCAGTTATTTTTGTTAATGGTTTAACTGTTCCTCTTAATTGGTTCATTAATACTTATTTATTAAAAGATGGAGCATTGTCTTGGACAGGAATTGAGGCATTATCACAAGTAAATTTAGATTTTCTTAGAATACTTTGTTTTATTGCAACAATCGCAGCCCTAGTTCAATTTGTTGAAATGTTTATTGATAAATTTAGTCCAACACTTTATAACTCACTAGGTATTTTTCTTCCACTTATTACAGTAAATTGCTCGATTCTTGGTGCTTCTATTTTTATGAATGAAAGAGGGTATACTTTTGGTGAATCCGTAGTGTTTGGCCTTAGTTCTGGCGTTGGTTTTTATTTAGCTATAGTTACAATGGCAGCTATACGCTTTAAGTTAAGATATTCTAATGTGCCAGATGGATTAAAAGGGCTGGGAATAACCATGATATTAACAGGACTTTTATCAATGGCATATCTTGCATTTTCAGGAATTCAGCTATGATATTGACAACCTCTATAGCTTCTATCTTAGTTTTTTCTTTAATTATACTTTTATTAGTATTAATGTTAAGTATTGCTGAAAAAAAGTTACTTCCTCAAGGTGACGCTAAAATATTAATAAACGGAGATAATGAGAAATCACCTACTGTTAAACCTGGAGGTTCACTATTGTCCTCTTTATCAAATCAAAGTATCTTTATACCATCAGCTTGTGGAGGTGGAGGTACATGCTCTCAATGTAAATGTCAAGTTCTAAGTGGTGGTGGTGATATATTACCAACCGAAGTTTCTCACTTTTCTAGGTCAGAGATTAAAGATAATTACAGACTTGCTTGTCAGGTAAAAGTAAAGGGTGATATGGAGGTAAAAATTCCTGATGAGATTTTTAATATTAAAAAATGGGAATGCACAGTTAAAAGTAATTATAATGTAGCCACCTTTATTAAAGAGTTAGTATTAGAACTTCCAGAAGGTGAAAACTTGGATTTTGAGTCTGGTGGTTATATTCAAATAGATATACCAGAATACGAATTAAAATTTTCAGAATTTGAAGTCGAAACAGAATATAGAGAAGACTGGGATAAATTTAAAATGTGGGATTTAAAGGCTCAGAACAATAATCCTGAAGAGTTTAGAGCTTATTCTATGGCTAATCATCCAGCTGAAGGGAATATTGTAATGTTGAATGTTAGAATAGCTCATCCTCCTCCAAATAAATGGGATGCTCCTCCAGGTATTGCTTCATCATACATTTTTAATTTAAAACCTGGTGATAAGGTTGTTATATCAGGACCTTATGGAGACTTTTTTATCAAAGATACTGATAGAGAAATGGTATACATTGGAGGTGGTGCAGGAATGGCTCCACTTAGGTCACATTTATTTCACTTGTTTCATACATTGAAAACAGGAAGAAAAGTTTCTTATTGGTACGGGGCAAGGTCAAAACGTGAAATGTTTTATGATAATCATTTTAAAAAAATTGCGGAAAAATTTCCGAATTTCAGTTATAATGTTGCATTATCTGATCCTACGCCAGAAGATAATTGGGATGGATACAAAGGCTTTATTCATCAAATTGTTCTTGATAATTATCTAAGTAAACATGATGATCCAACTGAAATTGAATACTACATGTGTGGTCCTCCAATGATGAACTCAGCAGTATCTAAAATGCTTGATGATTTAGGTGTTGATAAAGAGATGATTGATTTTGATGATTTTGGTGGCTAAAAATAAATTATTCTTATTATCTTATACTTTACTATTCTTCTTTCTATTATTAACTTCTTGTTCTAAATCTGATATTGCAATCTCAGGCTTTACTATGGGAACTACCTATAGTATTAAAATTAATAACAACCAATATATTCAAGATAATTACTTGAAGAAAAAAATTGAGGATAAATTATTTTATTTAAACTCAGTTTTTTCAACTTATGATATCAACTCTGAGCTAAGTAGTATAAATTTTTCAGACGAAAGTAAATTTATTGTTTCAAATGAATTAGGTCATATAATAAGCAAGTCACTTTATTATTCAAATTTATCAGGAGGATTATATGACCCTACGGTATATCCACTAGTTGATTTATGGGGTTTTGGGCCAACTATTCGAAATTCAATGCCTGACATTGTTGAAATCAATCAATTATTAAGAAGTGTATCATATAAAAATATTTCTATTAAAAATAATGAACTTTTTATCTATAATAATGATACTTTTATTGATTTAAGCTCAATTGCTAAAGGTTATGTTGTAGATCAAATTTCTGAACTTTTAATTAATGAAGGGTTTGAAAACTTTATGGTTGAAATAGGAGGTGAAGTTAGATGTAAAGGTAAAAATTACAATAATGACTGGGTAATAGGTATTATCAATCCTTTAAGTGAATTTGAATTGATAAAAACTAAAGTTTCAGATCTATCTGTAGCTACTTCTGGTAACTATAACAACTATACAATTTATGATAGTGTTAAATACTCACATATTTTAAATCCCAAAACAGGCTTTCCGGTAGATAACAAAATCTTAAGCGCTAGTGTTATTACTGAAAGTTGTACTGATTCCGATGCCATTGCTACAATTTTAATGATAATGCCATACAATGATGGAATTAAGCTTGTTAATTCTTTAAACAATGTTGAATGTCTTCTATTTATAAATGAATATGGAAATGAGAGAATAATTAAAAGTAAAGGATTTGATGATTTTATTTACTGAGCTAACTATTTGAACACTTTAGCTTTTCTATTAATGAGCAAGTACAAGGATTGTCATTAGTGCCACAAGTTGTTTTTATCCCCTTGTTATTAAAAAGATGTCCAATGCTCATTAGTAAAAATATAAACAATAATAAAATAGTAGCAATAAATACTGTTAAAATCATGCTAAATATTACTAAATTTATGGTGTTAGTTTCTATTCAAATAAATGCAAGTTATTAAATATATATTATTCTTATGTTTTTTTGGTTTTTTAATCGCTACCGATTATAGTAATCCTCACTCGCATGAACATTTACATGAGAATTTACACATTGATGGCTCAAGTATTAGTTTACTGTGGATTATACCTTTTGTTGGGATTTTGTTTTCGATTGCTATTATACCGTTAATTAATTCCAGATTTTGGCATAAAAATTATGGTAAAATATCAGGTTTTTGGGGATTAGCTTTTATTCTATCGTTTCTTTTTTACTTTGGATTAAATCCCCTAAAGTTTTATTTGCTTGAGGTCTATTTGAAAGAGTTTCTGCCCTTTATCGTTATTTTAATTGCATTATTTACAGTGTCTGGTGGTGTTTTGATTTCCGGTAGCATGAAAGGCACACCATTTCTTAATACTTTTATTCTCCTTATTGGAACTGTTCTTGCATCATGGATGGGTACAACTGGAGCATCAATGCTATTAATAAGACCTTTAATTAAATCGAATAAAGGAAGAAAAAGTAAAACTCATATTTTCGTATTTTTTATTTTTCTAGTTTCTAATATAGGAGGGGCTTTAACTCCTTTAGGTGATCCACCATTATTTTTAGGTTTTTTAAAAGGCATTGATTTTTTCTGGACAACAACTAATTTATTTTTACCAATGATTTCTGTTTCAATTCCATTACTAATAATTTTCTATATTTTTGATATGTATTTGTATAAAAAAGAGAACTTGAATTTTAATAATAGTAATATAAACTTAAAAATTGATGGTAAATATAATTTAATTCTAATAGTCTTTATTATATTATCTGTAGTAGCAAGCGGTGTATGGAAATCTGATCCATCAAATAAATTAAACTGGTTTATTGAGTATGGTGGAGAATGCATGATGACTTATGGTGCATTTTTTCAAGTAAGTTCATTGCTTTTTATTTCATTAATTTCTCTAAAAATCACACCTGAATATATTAGGAGTGAAAATGACTTTACATGGGAACCTGTTAAAGAAGTTTTTAAATTATTTGCTACTATTTTTATAACAATGGTGCCTGCAATCTCAATGCTTAAAGCAGGAAGTGACGGTCCACTTGCTCCTATTATTTCTCTATTGACTGATCTAAATGGAAATAATATAAATATTATGTACTTTTGGGTTACAGGTGGATTGTCTAGTTTTCTTGACAATGCACCAACATATTTAGTCTTTTTCAATACGGCAGGAGGCGACCCAGCTTTCCTTATGAA
>CERI01028156.1_pt1 | contig 14592 bp, 10 predicted proteins | sample 350261 | NCBI WGS metagenome assembly CERI01 (sample SAMEA2620979, study PRJEB7988) | marine metagenome | isolation source: saline water (ENVO:00002010), including
TGAAGATCAAATTTCTTTAGTTTCAGGATTTTTACAGACTGAATCTCAAGATCCAATTATTGATCAAATAGGAAGTTCAAATTATATGGACCTAGGAGCATCTTTTATCGTTCACTCTAATGATTATCTTTTTGGTGTAAGCATTCAACATTTAAATCAGCCAAATATTTCATTCAATAAAGAAGTATCTGATTACACCTTGCCAATTCGCTACTCCATTCAAGGGGGTTATGAATTTGATATTAATCCTTATGATAGATCCATTATGCCGAGATACTCAACAATATATGCCTTTATGAATGCTTCAAGAATGGGAGAAAATTTTGACATCTATCTTTCTCAAGAAGCTCAACTTGGTTCTTTTTCAATAGGTTTAAATCAACAGTTTAGAAAAACAAACAATTTTGGATTCACTAATATTGGACTTTCCGTTGCGCTCGCTTATGAAAATTTCGAATTCGGAACTTTGTATAATTTCCCGTTTAGAAGTCCAACTAATACTGCAGTATATTCACCCAGTACAATAGAAGTTTTCCTTACGTTTGACTTTAGTCCTTATTTGAGAAATAAAAGAGGAGATTATAGAAGATTAAGTATTGATAACTATTACTAAAATGTGTTTTAAAATAAGATCATATATTCTTTTTTTTAGTGGATTAATATCATTGCTCTTATTTTTAAAATGCTCTCCCGATTCATCTGCAATAGAATATTTTAGATCTGTAAGAAATGGAGAGTTCAAAGCAAGAATTGTCGTTGACTCAACTATGATTTACAGAAATAATAGAAATAATGGTCAATTGAGTGTTGATATTAAGTATAAAGCTGTTCTTCTAGACAGCGATATTGATTCACTTGAATGGTTATTTCCAAATGGAAATCCAGAGAATGTGAAAGAGACTTTGAGTTCATCCGTAAATTATTCTAGTTACGGGACTTTCAATTCTAAATTAATTCTCACAAAAGTAGATACTATTAATTTGAACAAAATTTATTCTTATAAGGATACTATAGAAATATCTAATCCTATAGAAATTGCTTACAAAGAAACTAATTGGAGCTCGTTTATTACAACTGATGATTCTAATTGGGTAGTTTTACCAAATAATCAAAATGTAATTATTAGAGAAAATCAAATATTTGAGGATAACACTCCTTTTGAAAGCTATGCGTCATTTACAGGGTTTGAAAATAATAAATTAAAATTTTCAGTTGATTATAAGTTAACCTATAAAAATTTTCTAGATGATAATTTAACTCAAAATCCCAAAATAGAAGTCTTAATAGACAAGCTTAAAGCATTCGGTGTTTCTGGTGTTTCGAATGATAAATATTTTACTCAGGAATTCATAGTAGATAATTTAAATGATTTTAATTTTAAAATTAAAAAATATCCTTCCCTAAGTAATTCAGATTGGCAGCTCTCGTTAACTGCCTCAAGTACAACTTTGCCTGATGTAGATATAGCATTATATGATCTTGTAAATCAAAATAAAATAATAGGATATTTAGATCTTCAGCAAACAACTACTTCAACAGAAACAACCTCTTATGAAGCACTTTTAAATACTACTATTAATGGAACAAAATATAATTTTGGTTTAAATAATCAAAATATTGTATTAGATGGAGATCCAATAGTAATTAAGCCAGGAAGTAATTATAAAATTATTTTTAATACCGAGGATAGTTTACCAAACTCTTATGAAATTCTCAATGAGAGTTTTACTTCAATTCCTGTAAGCATAGAAAATAATGAGTACTATTTAGATGCAACTTTTAAAAAACTTTTTATAAGAGTAGAGTAATTAAAACTAAAATCTTGATAAGGTAAAAAATAATGTATTTATGTTATTAGTTTCTGAAAACCCCATTGGGAAAAACTATTTGGCTTTCAAATCCGTTTTTTCCAACTGTAGATATTCCAAAGAAAAAATTATCAATTACTATTCCTTCAAGTTTATATGAGTTAAGATCCCCAATAAATCTTTCATATTGCCAAATTGGGCTTGTTGTGTCTCTCCAATAAATTTTATAACCAGCGATATTCGGATCGTTAACTTTTTCCCACTTAAATTTTACTGAAGCTTGAACAATTCCGCCAATTGAAAACTTCTTTACTGTTGGAGGAGCCCAAGCTAGACTTGCAAGATTAATTGCATTTACAGAAGTAAGCTTTTTTGCATATTCAAAATCTACACCTTCTATAACATCTCCGAAGGCAATACCATTTTGCAGCCGAATATCTTGGTGCTGCATAGTATAATTTTCATGAGCTTCCATGATACGAATTCCAGCATATCCAACATCATTAAAAGGACGATGATGACCTCCTCTGCCAAAGCGGTCTAATCTATAAATCATTAGAGGGTTCATCTCCGGCATGAATTTTTTTGTGTTTTTATGTACATACCTGGCTAATTGTCTCGAAATACCATCAACTTCACCTCCATAAAATCTTCTGGCTTTACGCTGACTCTCGGTCTCATTTGCTGGAACAGGCTCGGAAAAAATGCGGAAGGTTCTGTTATCGATCACTCCATCTACACCTTTTATATTTCCAATCATATCATTATTTAATATTCCAATAATTTCCCAGCCTTCTTTTTTAGCATGAGCTGCAAGTCCCTTTCCACCAAATAGACCTTGTTCTTCACCAGATAAACCAACATAAATAATACTATTTTTAAAGATATACTTTGATAGAACTCTTGCTGCTTCAATTGTTCCAGCCATACCAGTGGCATTGTCGTTGGCACCGGGAGAATCATCTATGAAGTTGTTGGGGTTAGAAACTCTAGAATCAATATCTCCACTCATAATAATAAATCGATTAGGATGAGAAGTACCCCTTTGTATAGCTACAACATTATTAATCCAAACTGGTTTTACAATTCGTTCGCCATCTTTTGGCTCAAAATAATTTTTTTGATAAAACACATCTAAACAACCATTACAATCCTTAGATATATTATCAAATTCTGATTTGATCCACCTTCTAGCAGCTCCTATTCCACGTGATTTTGAAAGAGTATCACTCAGTGTGTGACGGGTTCCAAAGTTTACAAGGGTTTTAACATCATTCTCTATACGCTCACTGGAAACGCTATCTATTACATTATAAAGATCATATTTTTCTTGAGCTTGAATTAAACCAAAGGATAAAAAAACCAGTAATATTATTGAATTACGCATAAACTTAATTTTATTTAAATTAACAAAAAAACCGACACTAAAGTATCGGTTTTTAAAAATCACAAATTGAATTTAACTATATAAAATATAAATTTTCTTTAATGAATCGATCTGCAATTTTAGTTCTGAGAGTAAAACTATCTGGATATTCTATATACTCTGCATGTTTTTGAACACAAGCAAGTAATTGATCACGTTCTGTTTTATTCCCTTCTGTTAAATGAAAAATTACTTCTTTAGCTCTTTTGGTAATTAAGTTTTGAGCTTCAAAAGTATAATTTTGAACCAATTCGATTTGAGTTTCTTGTTTTTGAACCCCATAACGACTTATATTTTTAACTGTTCTTAAAAAAGCAGACTCAGAAAAATAAATTTCAATTAAAATATCTGCTAAGGCCTGAAGAACTTGTTGCTCCTCCTCTAAATTTGCACCATATTTTTGTGTTGCATTTCCAGCAATCATAAGGAACAATTGTTTAAAGTTTTCAATTAAATGGTTTTCTTGAGCTAAAGGACTATCCTCAATATCTTCTATTTTTTCAGAACCCATCATCATAGTAGCTTTCATTACTGCGGGCATTAGTTCAAGCTCTCCCTTCATTCCTTTTTTAAGAAGAAGGCCTATAGAAAGCATTCGATTGATCTCATTTGTGCCTTCGTATATTCTTCCAATTCTAGAATCTCTCCAAGCAGATTCCATAGGAGTATCTGCTGAAAACCCCATTCCTCCAAGGATTTGAATACCTTGATCAGCACAATTTTGCATATCTTCCGATGCCCCAACCTTTATTAGGGAGCATTCTATAGCAAAGTCCTCTACCCCTTTTAGTTCTGCTTCCTGATGACTTAAGCCATTATTTATATGATATTGAATTCGTTTTTCAACATCTGATGCAGCACGATAACAAGCAGACTCCCCAGCATAACAGGAAGAAGCCATTTGTGCAAATTTCTCTTTAATAGCTCCAAATGAAGAAATTGGTTTTTTAAATTGTACTCTTTCATTTGCGTATTCTACAGATTTTGATATTACCCTTCGTTGAGCTTCAAGACAAGCAACTCCTAATTTTATTCTTCCAACATTCAATGCATTCATAGCAATTTTGAAACCACCATTTCGATGGCCTAACATGTTCTCAACTGGAACCTTAGTTTTATTAAAGAAAACTTGTCGAGTAGATGATGCATGAATACCTAATTTGTTTTCTTCCTCTCCCAGTTCTATTCCATTATTATCTTCTTTGGGAACAATAAATCCTGTAATATTTTTATCGTCACCAATTCTGGCAAAAACAATAAATAAACTTGCAAATCCAGCATTTGAAATCCACATTTTTTGACCAGTAATCTCATAATATTTTTTATCTCCTGATAATACTGCTTTAGTTTTACCAGAGTTTGCGTCAGAACCTGCACCTGGTTCAGTTAAGCAGTAAGATGCAAACCATTCTCCTGAAGCAAGTTTAGGAAGATACTCTTGTTTTTGAGCTTCAGTACCATATAGAAGTATAGGTAAAATTCCAATGCCTGTATGTGCTCCAAATGCAGTAGAGATTGATCCAGATGCTCCAGATATATAATCACAAACAAGCATAGTTGAAACAAAGCCCATTCCCATACCACCATAATTTTCAGGAACAGGGATACTTAAAAATCCCAATTCACCTGCTTTTTTCATTATTGATTCTGTTAAGGCATAATCTTTTTTTTCGAATCGTGGTTTATTTGGCCAAACTTCTCTATCTACAAACTCTATAACAGATTCTTTCATCATTATTTGCTCCTCACTAAAATCTTCAGGAGTAAAAATTTCATTCGGATCAGTCTTAGAAATTAAAAAATCTCCTCCATTTGTTTCTTTAGTTGCTACTTTTCCCATAGTTATATTATTTTAATACTGGTGTAAAATGTTCAAAATTTTGAGAACTTTCTTTAATACAGTTCATGACTTCAAAAAAGGCATTAATTTTTTCTGTACTTAGAGATTCTTCTATTTTTTTATTGAAATGTAAAACAACGGCCTTTGAATCATCTCGCTTTTCTTTTCCAAATGATGTCAAGTGAATTAAAATACTTCGTCCATCATTAGGATTTTGACTTCTATAAATCATTTTGCGTTCTTCCATTGTGCTTAATAAACGAGACAGACTTGTAGGCTCCATTCCCATTTTGGGTCCCAGAGTTGTAGACGGTGTTCCATCAGCATCAATACTTAGGAGCGCAAACCCAGTAGCCATAGTTGAATCAAATTTATTAGCCTCTTTGTTATACATTTTGCTTACCAATTGCCATGTGGATCTTAATGCACTATCAAAAGTTTCATATTTCATAAAACAAATTTAAAAAATTTTTATTATGCATGCATAGTAATTGTAAAAAAAGTTATAATACTTTATAACTAGCTTTTAATATCGAAATTTATAAATCGAGGAATGAATTTATATTAACTATATATTGCGTTTATTAAATCCTTGTATTTTTCTGTTACTACCTTTCTTTTTAATTTCATAGTTGGTGTTAAATGACCATCATCAATTGTCCATTCATCAGGAGTAAGTTCAATTTTTTTAATTTGTTCCCATGAACCAAAGTTTTGATTATGAAGGTTCACTTCTTTTTCTATTGCTTCTTTAAGAAGGGGTTCTTTAGTTGCTTCTGAGAGGGATTTGCAGCTAATACCTTTATCGTCTAGCCAATTAATAACATGGTCCAAATTTGGTTGAATTAAAGCTGCAGGCATTTTTCTTCCTGCACCCACAACCATAATTTGCTCTATGAATAGAGATTGTTTCATCTGGTTTTCTATAACTGCTGGAGCGATATACTTCCCACCGGAAGTTTTAAACATTTCTTTTTTGCGATCAGTAATTCTTAAAAATCCTTCAGCATCTATTTCTCCGATATCACCGGTATGAAAATAATCCCCAGACATAACTCCACGGGTCATTTCTTCTTCTTTGTAGTAACCCATCATTACGTTTGGACCTTTACAGAGGATTTCTCCATCATCAGCAATTTTTACTTCAACACCGTCTATTATTTTACCAACAGTACCAATTTTAAAATTATTAAATCTCATGTCACCAACTGAAATAACAGGTGAAGTCTCGGTAAGACCATAACCCTCAACAAGAGTCATTCCAGCTGCTGTAAATACTCTTGCAAGTCTTGGCTGCAGTGGAGCACTTCCTGAACAAATTTGCTCTAGATTTCCTCCAAGCGCTTCCTTCCATTTGGAAAGAATGAGTTTTTTTGCAATTTTTAATTTAAATTCATACCAAGCACCATTTTGGCCATAAGGTTCATACTGAAGACCAATATTAACTGCCCAATAAAAAAGAGTTTTCTTAATGCCAGAAAGTTCTCCACCACGGGCATAGATTTTGTCGTACACCTTTTCAAGTAATCGCGGAACCGCAGTCATTACATTGGGTTTTATTTCTTTAAGATTGTCTGCTATGGTTTCTATAGACTCTGCAAAATATACAGATACACTATTGTACATGTATATATAAAGTATAACACGTTCAAAAATATGACAAATAGGTAAAAAGCTTAATGCAGAAGCCTCACCTATATTTAATGGAAGACGTTTGGAACTAGAGATTACATTGGAAACTACGTTTTTATGACTTAGCATTACTCCTTTTGGAACTCCGGTAGTCCCTGATGTGTAAATGATAGTTGCTAGATCATTTGATTTTACTTTATCCCGCATCTCAGTTACTTTTGGATCATGGTCTAAATTAGAACCATTTTCTAATAATTCTGACCAATTTGCGCATCCTTTGATTTCATCAAAACTGTAAACCTTTTTTAATGAACTTACATTATCCTTAATGGCAACAACTTTATTGTAAACCTCTTGATCAGAAACAAAGCAATAAATACTCTCTGAATGATTTAGTATATATTCGTAATCTTTGGAAGAAATAGTAGGGTAGAGCGGAACGTTTACAGCACCTATTGTTAACAATCCAACATCCATAACACTCCATTCTGAACGATTATTTGATGTAATCATAGCAATTTTATCTCCAGCTTTTATCCCCATACTAATTAAAGCACGGCTTATCGACCTTGATTGATCTAAAAATTCTTGTGAGGAAATACTCTTCCATCTTCCATGATACTTAGTTGAAAATGCTTTTTCGAGAGGAGCATTTTGATGCTGGTATTCTATAAATTCGAATAATCTTGTTGGTTCCATCTATTTGTTTTAATGCAAAATAGGAAATATTTTGAAGTAAAAGAAAAAGTTGACAATTAAGACTTATTTGCTAACCAATTATAAGCATTTTCAAACACCATTACCCATGGACTTACTTCATCAGAACGATTATCGGGGTAGTGTCCCCAATTCCAAGGAAATATAGTTCTCTCTAGGTGTGGCATCATTACTAAATGACGACCATCTTCACTAGCTAGCATGGCCGCATTATAATCAGATCCATTAGGATTTGAAGGATATTCGCTGTAGAGATATTTTGCTGGGATTTGATAATTAGTTTCTTTTTGTGGAAATGAGAATTTTCCTTCACCGTGTGCGGCCCAAATTCCCAGAGTACTTCCTTCCAGTCCGTTTAGTATAATTGCTTTACTTGTTTCTATAGTAACGGCAGTAAAAATACATTCAAATTTTCCTGAATCATTATGGAGCATCTTTGGTTGTTTTTTATGGTTTGGCGTAATTAATCCTAACTCGATAAATAATTGACAGCCATTACAAACTCCAAGTGATAGAGTATCTGGGCGTTGAAAGAAATTTTCAATTGCAGATTTAGCTTTTTGGTTGTATTTAAATGCACCTGCCCATCCTTTGGCTGAACCTAAAACATCTGAATTAGAAAATCCTCCGACAGCAACTAATAGATCAATATCTTCAAGGTTTTCTCTACCCTCAATTAAATCAGTCATATGTACATCACGTACTACAAAACCACTTAAATCAATCATATAAGCCATTTCACGCTCAGAGTTGCTTCCTTTCTCTCTAATTACAGCTGCTTTTATAGTATTTTGTTTAGGTGAAGGTTTCTTACCATTAAATTTCTTTGGAAAATTAAATTTAAGAGGTTGCTTAATTATATTTTCAGCTCTAATAGTTGCTAACGATTTTTTTGTTTGATATGACTCAAGTTTTGAAGAGGTTGCCATCCAAATTTTACGCATTGATGGGATTGAAAATCTAAGTTTGCCTATATTTAAATCACCATTTTTTGTAGTATTACCAATCATAACAGCATTAATTCCAAACTTATTAAATGAAGCAGTAAGATTTTCTTTAGATTGAAGAATAACACCCACTTTTTCTGAAAATAGAATTTTTACTAAATCAGTTTCCTCTAAACCGCTAAAGTCAATATTCATGCCTACAGAATTAGAAGCGAAGCAAAGTTCAAGTAATGTTGTAATGAGACCTCCAGATCCAATGTCATGACCAGCATTAATTTTTCTATTTGAGATATGATCTTGAACTGCATTAAAAGCTTTTTTAAAATATCTAGCATCTTGAACAGAAGGTGTCTCCTTTCCAATTCGATCTAGGCTTTGAGCAAAAGATGAGCCTCCTAAATGGAATTGGTCTTGTGCAAAATCAATATAGTATATGTCTCCACCATTAACTGTAGCCAATGGAGTAATTATATTAGAAATATCTTTACATTGTCCTGCTGCAGAAATAATAACTGTTCCTGGGGCCAACACATCTCCATCTGAGTATTTTTGTTTCATAGAAAGGGAGTCTTTTCCCGTTGGAATATTAATACCTAAAGAAATGGCAAAATCTGAACACTCCTGAACAGCATCATATAAACGTGCGTCTTCGCCAGGATTATTACAAGGCCACATCCAGTTAGCGGATAGGGAAATACTTTTAAGTCCATCTTCAAGGGGGGCAAAAACAATATTTGTTAATGCCTCTGCAATTGCTGTATTACTCCCTTTTTTAGCACTAATTAAACCACTTACAGGGGCATGACCAATTGAAGTGGCAATTCCTTTTTGTCCTTTGTAATCTAAAGCAATTACTCCACAATTACTTAATGGTAATTGTAATTCTCCTACGCACTGTTGTTGAGCTACTCTACCAGTTACACATCGGTCTACTTTATTGGTTAACCAGTCTTTACTTGCAACGGCCTCTAATTGGAGAGTGTTTTCTATATAATTCTTGATTTCTTCTTGGGTGTAGGCCAATTCGATATATTCATTATTTATGATATTGTCTTCCATAATGGTCTTAGGAGAACTTCCAAAAAGTGCAGAAATTTCAAGGTCAATTGGCATTTCATTTGTTTTTTTAGAATAGAAGGAAAAGTGATGATCATTGGTAACTTCACCAACGACGTAGAAAGGAGCACGTTCGCGCTCAGCAATTTTTTTTAAACGATTAGCATCTTCTGAAGAAAGAATAAGTCCCATGCGTTCTTGTGATTCATTACCAACAATTTCTTTAACAGATAAAGTAGGGTCACCAAGTGGGAGCTGATCAATTTCAATTATGCCTCCAGTATCTTCAACTAATTCTGATAAGCAGTTTAAATGACCTCCTGCTCCGTGGTCATGAATTGAAATTATAGGATTTTGGTTACTTTCCACTAAAGCACGAATAGTGTTTGCAACACGTTTTTGCATTTCAGGGTTGGAGCGTTGAACAGCATTAAGTTCGATTATACTTCCGAAAGCACCTGTGTCTGAGGAAGAAACTGCCGCTCCTCCCATACCAATTCTGTAATTATCTCCTCCTAGAATGATAATTTTATCCCCTTTTTTAGGAAGACCTTTTTGAGCCTGATCTTTTTTCCCATAACCAACTCCTCCTGCAAGCATAATAACTTTGTCAAAACCCAGACGCTTATTATTTTCTTGATATTCAAAAGTAAGAACAGAACCAGCAATTAAAGGCTGACCAAATTTATTTCCAAAATCGGATGCTCCATTTGATGCTTTAATTAATATATCAATTGGATTTTGATATAGCCATTTACGTTCTTTAAAAGGACTTTCTTTTCGGTCATTCTGAACTCTCGAGTATGGAGTCATATAAACAGCTGTACCTGCAAGAGGCAGCGAGCCTTTTCCACCAGCTAAACGATCTCGAATTTCTCCGCCAGAACCAGTTGCTGCACCATTAAATGGTTCAACAGTTGTGGGAAAGTTGTGAGTTTCAGCTTTTATTGAAATTACACTATCAATAATTTTTTTACTGTAGTAACTTGGCTGATAAGCAGACTCAGGTGCAAATTGTTCAATACTTGGGCCATCTATGAAGGCCACATTATCTTTATATGCCGATATAATTGTATTGGGATTTTCTTTGGAAGTTTTTTTTATTAGTTTGAAAAGGCTACTGTCTTTAATTTGCCCATCAATAACAAATTCTCCATTAAAAATTTTATGTCGACAATGTTCGGAATTTACTTGAGAAAATCCAAAAACTTCTGAATCAGTTAAGGACCTATTTAAAGATTTAGCTAATTTATTCAAATAATTAACTTCTTCAGAATTAAGAGCCAAACCCTCTTTTTGACTATATGCTTCGATATCATCGACATGTATTACTCTTTCAGGCTCAATATCAACAGAAAAGATATTTTGACTTAAACCATCAATTTCTATAACCAACATAGGGTCGATTACCTTGACTATATCTTTATTTAAAAACTCTTCAATACGAAGAATCCCTTCAATTCCCATATTTTGAGTTATTTCAACGGCATTAGTACTCCAAGGAGTAATCATATTTGCTCTTGGACCCACAAAATTTCCAGCTATTTTTGACATTTTGATTTGGGGTACATCATCAAAGAGCCATTGTAGTTTATATTTATTTTCTGAAGTGAGAGATAAAGAAGTTTCAACGGCATAAACTTTGGCTGTTGAATCTCCAAAAAACAATAGCATAGGTAGTAATTTTAAAACTTAAAAATACATCTTTTCTATTATTTTATTATGTTCACAAATTCTATAAAATATTAAGTTGTTGTTGAGTTATTCACAACTCTATTAAATAACTTCTAATAATAAATTATTATAATTTGGCAAATAAAAAATCAATAGTTAAATATTTTTATTATTTGATATCCAACAAAAAAGTTTATTTGTAACTAATCTCTGATTAATCGAGCCATATAAAAACCATCTCCCATAGAATTATGTGTAAGTAAGGTTTTATCTTTTTCTAGGTGAAAAGATTTTCCAACACTTGATTTTAGAAATTTTTGAATTTGATTTTCATTTTCATTTGAAAAGATTGAGCATGTTGAATATACCAAAGCCCCACCTTTTTTAACTAAAAGTGAATGTTTTTGAAGTATTTGTTGTTGTAGTTTAATTAATTCTTCAATATAACTAGGATTCATATGCCATTTTGCAGCAGGATTTCTTCTTAGAACTCCAAGTCCACTACAAGGAACATCTATCAAAACTAGATCAGCCTTTTCCTTATATTTTATTAATATATCTTCATAATCCAAGTCAGGAATTGTAACCATTCGAACCCCATTTCTTTTAATACGTACTATGAGTTGTTTTAATTTTTTTTTGTTAGGATCTAATGCTATAATTCGACCTTTGTTATGCATTAAATTTGCTAGATGAAGAGTTTTTCCACCCGCTCCAGCACAACCGTCAATAACAAGCATTCCAGGATTTGGTGCGGCAAAATATGATACTTTCTGCGAATTAGCATCCTGAATCTCAAACCAACCTTGTTTAAATAATTCTAGATGATTCAATTTTTGGTGTTTATCTAAAAATAAAGCAGCCGGAAATTCAGGTGTTCTTGAAGATTTAATATCATACTTTTTTTTTAAGATATTTTGAAGTTTTTCAGGTGATGTTTTGAAAGTATTAACTCTAAGTACAAGAGGGGCTTTATCATTAAGCTTTTCGATCTCTTTTTCCCAAACAGTTTTCCCAAAATTTTTTAAACCTAAATCATCTAACCAATCAGGTATGGATTGTAAAATAGCCCTAGTTTTACTTTTACGATTGAATTCAAAGTCTATAGATTCAGTTTTTATTTCAGAAAAACACTCCAAATCCTGAAAAGGAATTTGCTTTTTAAGCATCCAAATACCCAAAAGATTCCAGTAGTATTTGTCGGATTTAGTATTAAGTTTACCGATATCGGTAAATAACCTTTTCCAACGAATAATTTCAAGGATACTATCACCTACAAGTCTTCTATCTCGTGATCCCCATTTTCTATTTTGTTTTAATAATTGATTTAGTGAAAACCTTAGAGCTTTTTTTTCCTTGAGTATATTTTCAAGACATGAAATAATTCCTAATGCAAGATTTTGGTGTAGCTTCATTAGGCAAATCTAGACTAATTATTTTCTTTTTTTTTATTTATAAAATGTGTCTTAATTTTATTTAATAATTTGCGATCAAAATTCTTTTCCTGATACAGGATACTTAAAACAATTTTGGGCCGGATTTTTTTTAGAAGTTTTTCATTGCGCTGGTGTTTCATTTTCATTCCTAATATTTCATAAGAATCAAAATCATAAATTAAATTCTTCGCTTCTGAAGAAGATATTGAATCAAATAACATTTTTTTATTTTTCCCCCCATAAGTTTCATGTATTCGATGTTTTTTGGTCCATATTTCCTTGTGGTAATTATTTTCGTAATCTTCAAAAATACATTTATATATTTCAAGCTCTTTAGGGTTCATAGATGTGTTTTCTACGATATAAGTTAACTTCCACGCTTTTAAATCCTCATAACTAGATATTTCTTTTTGGCCATAACCAATTTTACTTACAAATAATATTGTAAAAAATAATAATAAAAATTGTAGATTAATCTTCATAATATGGTTTTGAACTAAAGCTAAGTGTAGCTTCAATTTCATCTTCGTCTAACATAGATAAAATTTCATAACTGTTTAATTCTTCAAGGTAATATGTTTCTATATAATTTTCAGTCACTTCTTCTTTTTCAAATACAGCGATAGGTTTAAAGAAAAAAGTAGAAGAAATTTCATAAAATAATATAAATGAAGCTGCAACACCAGAAATGATAAATAGGGCACGTTTGAAAATTTTATGTTTATTAAACTTAGAGATTTTTAAAGTTTTTGTTAAAACTTCATTTTCTAACTTATCAAAGTAATCTTTTGAAGTTTTATACCCATAAGCATTATAGTTTAACTTGGTTTTTTTTAATAAGCCTTCTTCAAGTTCTCCAAAGTAACCTCCCGGCACTTTAAAAGGATTTGTATTTTTATATTCCATCATTTAATTGAATTTTAATTTTTTTCACGGCATGATGGTATGAAGCCTTCAAGGCCCCAGTGCTAGTTTCTAGAATTTCAGAAATAGATTCGTAATTCATTTTGTCAAAATATCTCATATTAAAAACAATACGTTGTTTTTCAGGTAATTGAGCTACTTTTTTTTGTAAAATTAGAGCAGCTTCATCTCCATCAAAATAAGAATCCGCAATTAAACCTTCAGCTAGAGTTTCAATCCACTCTTGATTTTTAAGTCCCATTTTACTTGCTTTACTTTTTATAAAGTTTAAAGATTCATTTGTCGCTATCCGATACATCCAAGTATATAAACTACTATTTTCCTTAAAATTCTCAATATTAAGATGAATCTTGATGAAAGTGTTTTGAACGACATCATTTGCATCATCATGGTCTATGACAATTTTTCTAATATGCCAATACAGACGTTCTTTATATTCTGAAACCAATTTAGCAAAAGCCTCTCCACTTGAATCAGGGTTTTTAAGTGCTCTAACAAAAAGAGATTGCTGTTCCAAAACTATGGTTTATTTATTGGACAATTGTTAATATAAAAAGTTTAATCCATTCTCTGGATTTGCACCCATTTTTTATAATGTTTATTTGTATTCATGAGTTCTTTATGTGAACCAGAAGCAGTAATTTTTCCTTGATCTAAAACTAAGATACTGTCTGCTTTTTGAATTGTAGATAGTCTATGGGCTATAATTAATGAAGTACGATTAAACATCAATTTTTCTAATGCTAGTTGGACTTGTTGTTCGGCTTCTGTATCAAGAGCTGATGTTGCCTCATCTAAAATTAAGAGTTGCGGATCTTTTAAAAGTGCGCGAGCAATTGTTAGACGTTGCTTTTGACCTCCTGAAAGTTTATTTCCTAAATCACCAATGTTGGTATGGTATCCCTTAGGTAATTCTTCAATAAATTTATGAGCATTTGCAGCTTTAGCAGCCTTAACAACGTCACCTTTACTTGCATCTGATTTACCAAGTAGTAAATTATTAAAAATACTATCGTTAAAAAGAATTGACTCTTGAGTCACCATACCTATATTTTGATACAAACTCTTTTTTTGAATTTTATGTATTGGAATTGTATCTATGCTCAAAATACCTTTATCGATATCATAAAAG
>CERI01052090.1_pt1 | contig 14590 bp, 13 predicted proteins | sample 350261 | NCBI WGS metagenome assembly CERI01 (sample SAMEA2620979, study PRJEB7988) | marine metagenome | isolation source: saline water (ENVO:00002010), including
GAAAAATCACCTAGATAGTAGGTATATATATACCTACATAAACGACAGTATTCCTGATTATCCTAGCACACCTGACGATAGTAACCAGTGGGAAAAAAAATTAATTCAAAGAATAAATAGCTACACTGTCTCTAATTCTAACAATTTGAACAATATGTAATTAAAATTACTATTGTTAACTGTGTCAAAATTTCTGATTATACTTTCTAATGACAATAACATACCCGTATTTATAATATACTTTTTGTTTATTATATTATATTTAATATAGTCTTTTATCAAACTATATCTGTCTACATTGTAATCTAGACTAATCTTGTTAATCTTTTCGACTAAAGAGTTGTTACTCATGTTTTTTACAACCAATTTATCTAATACACTACTGTCTACAATATTTACATCATTCTTATTTGTTTGAATATAATTAATCATACTGCGTATATCCGAATTAAAGTATGATTGTATAACATAAAGTTTGTCGTTACTTAAATTTAACTTCTCTTTTATGGTTATTTCCTTCAACAACGCAACTATGCTGTCCCTAGGGAGCGAGTTAAATTTCAATCTAATAAAACTGTTCTGTAAAGACCTATCTATCTTACTTATATAATTACATATCAAACAGAATCTAACATTATCGTTACTGTTTTCTATCAAATACTTTAACCCTAATTGTGCGCTTTTGGTCATATAATCCACTTCATCCAATATTATAAATTTCATGCCATTGCTGAAAAGACCACTACTGTTAACAAATAAACTTATCTGGTGTCTAATAGTGTCTATCCCTCTTTCATCAGACGCGTTCAAATGTATGCATAATCCTTTCTTCATAACTACGTCTTCTTGATACAAATTAATCAAATTAACCATTGTAGTTGTTTTACCTGTACCAGGCGGACCATAAAACAGTAAATTTGGAAAATGCCTTTTTTTAACTATGTTATCTAAAATTCTTTTATTGTTTTCGTTCAATATAACACCATCTAATAATGTAGGTCTGTATTTTTCTACCCAAGGAATATCATTCATTTATTAATATTAAAGTTATTTATTATTAAAACTATTTAAATTAATATATATTAAATATCCATAATGAATAATGAAAAAGAGAAGAAAAAACCTGGTCGAAAAAAAAAAGTTGACAACGAAAATACATCAACGGAAACGGCTGCCGCACCGGAACCTGCATCAGAACCCACCGATAAACCTGAAGTGGTTCACAAAAAACGCGGTCGAAAACCTAAAGGCGGTAAAATTATAACTACCACAGAAAAAATTACTAGCAACGAAATTGTAAAACAGAATATTATATTGCACCTCAAATGCAACATGACAGATATTAAAAATATTTATAATGTTAACTATATACAATCATACAGTAATGTGGTTATACCTTTTAACGCCGACACCCAAGATGAAAAATACAATCCCAGCGAACGTGTTATAAATGAGCCCGTTAAAAATACCGACGATAAGGAGATTTGGAACAAGTTGAAGTCTCTAGCTTCGTCGTTACATACGAATTTACCTCCTAACAAAATATCTGACTGTTTTTGGTGCAATACCTGTTTCGACGGGCCCCCTGTATTTATACCAAAAAATAAACACAACGACAAATTCAATGTATATGGTAATTTCTGTTCCCCTGAATGTGCTTGTGCCTTCTTGTTCAATCAAAATATAGATACTTCACAAAAATTTGAACGGTACCAATTATTAAACCATATATATTCGAGTATATATAAATACACTAATCATATCAAACCTGCTCCATCGCCATACTACTTACTAAATAAGTACTTAGGTAATCTTTCCATAGAAGAGTATAGAAAAATTAACAAAAATAATCAGCTTATATCCATTATTGACAAGCCTATGACAAGAAACTTTCCTGAGCTATTTGAAGACATAGATGAACAAAATATTAAAAATCTACCATCTACATATACTAATAGTACCGGAAGTTATAAGTTGTTCAAAAAATGCCCTGTCAATAAGAGTAAATCATTATCTGAACACTTCAATATTAATTAATACCCAGAATTATACTGTAAATATTACTTTGTTCTTCGTTTCTTTCGAAATGATTGGAAGAACCCTTGTGTCCATACTTTAATTTAATGTTTAGATATATTTTGCGCAATCTGTTTTTAAATACATCTGCTTCACGTATCTTCAAATAATAATTGTATGGCACCTTATAGTCCACCAAACTGTCGCTTATATTACTATATAAATATATATTTGGATAGTAGTTTTTCAAATTTATATTTCGATAAGGACAGTAACTCGCCATGTAATCAAAATACTTTTTATTATTTGGGTTTCCCCATTCTAAATATTCTTCTGTAGTCAATGCCTTTTTATCGTTACACATTTCACTCATTACATTAACAAATGGTACACCCATTACAACCAAATTAAATAATTCCGGTCTCATATTTATTACGGCTCCCATCAATAACCCTCCAGCAGATGCACCCATACCAACTAATTTACTTGAATCCGTATAATTATTCGTCACCAAATAATCCGCACACTCTATGTAATCATTAAATGTATTCTTCTTTTTTAACATTTTTCCATCTTCATACCATTTAACACCGTTTTCTCCGCCACCTCTTATATGAGCTATACAGTAATAATATCCACGGTCTAATAAGCTTGGTACATATTTTGAAAACGAAGGTTCGATCTTTATCCCATATGACCCATAACCATATAACAAACATTTTCTACATTTACCTTTTATCTCCTTGTTTGAAATCATTGTGATTCTTAACCCTTTATCATTTACATCCAAGGTAGTAACCTTATATTTATTTTCATCATAGTCTATCTTATCATATAACGCTTTGTAATACTTTCTATCTAAAATTAATAAGTTGTCTTCTAGACAAGACAAATTAATTATTAAATAGCTTGCTGGTATTATAAAACTTTCGAATACTATTACTACAATAGGGTTCAATGAATTCATGTTGGATAATTTCGGAAAACTAATACTATATCTATTATCAATAAACTTGGTTTTCAATATTTTATTATTCACCAAAGATAGTATGTACATTATATTGTTCCCTTTTTCTATAACAAAAAGAAAAATGTGCCCACTAGCTATATAAAATTCGTCTATCTCTATATCGGGTTTTTTTATGATAACCTCCTCTTTAAAACACGCATCATCATACTTTAATAAATCAGTTGTTCCATTTTTGTTCTTTCTTAAAACATACCAACTATCTACATAATAATCTACTGAATATTCAACTTCCGCCTTTCTTTCAAATAACTGTATTAATTTATCATCAACTACTTCATATATCTCATTCGACGAATATGCATGTGCAATCATAATTGTTTTGCTGTTTTCTGAACTAGTTACTATTGATAAACCATACATCCTAGAATTTTCTTGATAAACCAACTTATTCTTCCCATCACATATTGTATAACAGTACAACCTATTTCGTCTTATATCTTTGTCACAAGTAGTATAATAAATATGTTTACAGTTGTAACTTATTTCTAAATTTCCTGAAATTTTATCCTCATTCTTGTTTTCCAATTTAACCAGTTTGTCCTTAAAATAATCTTTTATGTAAATATCACATAAACCATCTCCTTTTGTGTCTACTGAAAAAACCAAAAAAGTTTCATCTCTTGAAAACTCTATATCACACAAATGCCAAAATTCATTACCTTTAGACAATTTCTCACAATCTAATATTGTGTGTATTTTACCTAATACATCTATTGCAAAATACTTACCATATTTCTCATTGTCCTCTCGCACATATCTATAATAATAAACCACTTTTTTACTTACCATAGTCTTATAACCCGTCTTCAATGTACTTTCATATTCAGAAATTAACTTACTTTTAAGTAAACCGTTCCTTTTTATAAAATTTTCCGGAACTAAATTAATCTCTTTCAATATCTTTTTATCTATATCTTTGGTTAATAAATCTACATTATTACACATATAATTATAAGTTAGATTATTTAAAATACTCCCTTATTTAACTGTGTATCATCTCATTTACGCTTTTATTTTTAACTGGATTATCCACCTTCTTAACGCCCGTTTCCAGATATTTTTTTATTACTTTTTCCACGTCATTTTCATTATTATTTAGTTCTCTCAATGCGGTCTCATCATCATAATCTGTCTGCCTACATACTATTTCTATATTTTCTAATTCTTTAGCGCTCATATACATAATATATGAATATTATTTAAACGTTTGTACTAATAATATTCAATGAATACAAACTGTGGGCCATGCAATACTATTGATACCAAGTTATTAGCAACAGAAATAGCTTTAATATTAGATAAACATCTTAATAATCATATATCTAAATATAACGAAACGGAGGCTCTGCTACTACAGCTCCCTATTATTAAAGAGTTGATTAAAGAAAATAGTGATCTAAAAAAAAAGCTAGAAAATGCTAATAATGTAACATTACAGATTAATGAAATTAGTGATAATACTAAAACTGTTGCTGTATCGTCGTTTTATTGTGAAGAAGAAAAATCTATGGTAACAGAGGACGCTGAGGATGAAGATGATGATGAAGTCGAGGAGGATGAGGAAGCCGAGGAGGAGGATGAGGAAGCCGAGGAGGAGGATGATCATGAAGCCGAGGAGGAGGATGATCATGAAGCCGAGGAAGAGGATGATGAAGCCGAGGAGGAGGATGATGAAGCCGAGGAGGATGATGAAGTCGAGGAGGATGATGAAGTCGAGGAGGATGATGAAGTCGAGGAGGAGGATGATGAAGTCGAGGAGGAGGATGAAGAGGAAGAAGTTATTGAGATTGAAATAGATAATAAAATATATTTTACAACAAATGAAATAAATGGTAAAATATTTAGCCAAGATTTAGATGGTGATGTAGGCGAACAAGTAGGTAATTATAAAAACGGGAAACCTATTTTTAATTAATTTCTATTACAATATTATATGGAAAATTTTACAGAATTTATAAGAGACACTCACCTGCCCAATAAAATTGTTATTGGGATTGGTTTTATTCAAGTGGTCGCTATTATTGTGCTCTTAATACATGCCAGAATTTATAAAGAAAAAATTATAAAACAACAAAAAAGTAATGATGCAAATGGTTATGATGAAAGATCTATTAATCCTACGAAACAGGATAGATATTCGTTATTTTTGATTGTATCTCAGCTTATATTGGCTTTTTATCATTTTAAGATTGTAAATACACTTTATGAAAGTGGTTTTATACAAGTAGTTTGGTTTCTAGTGCTAATATTGAGTTTAAATTTAATACTCTTTAATAAATACTATCATTTTGTTTTTGTTATTTTTTGTTTTTCATTTATAATTAAAAAGTTATACGATAAATATATGTAATATATATATATATATAATGTTTGCCGAAAATTTATGTCCACCTGCATTAATATATTTAATATACTCTTTTATACAAATTGTTATTGATACCTTAAATGGTATGTATAATACTGCGTTTATCAAGTTATGGGTAAGCGTAATATTCACTGCATTATTAAATATTTTATGTGATCAAGGTTTAGGTATTATATCTTGGACCATTGTTTTTTTACCTTTTATACTTACAGCATTATTAACTACAATACTCTTAATTGAATTTGGACTAGACCCGTCTAGTGGAAAAGTTTACAAGAAGGGCCAAGTTCCGGATGTTCCTGTCGAAAATGATTATCCAGAAATAACTGATCCAACAAAGGTAGTAACATCAGATAAACCCTATGTTATAAATGTAGACGGATTAACGCATTCACATAACCATTTCCATGATGATGCGTCACATTTCCATTCTCATACCCATTCTGATCCATATAATACAAAACATTAATAAACATATTAAAAGTTATTGATCTAATTTTTAATATGGGATTAAGATACCATTCATTATTAAGAGAAACCATATATTTTCTATATCACAGTAGAAAACTAGTCGTTTATATTTGCAAGTATCTTTATTACAAGTTCTCTTATAACAGCAAATACCTAATAACCTATAACCACCAAAATAATAAAATAGTTAAAAAAAACATTAACAATTACAAACTCACAGACTCGCTGTCAATAGTTAGAACAAAAATCGACAATGTAGTATTATACAATCGTATACTCTTCCCTAATGGGATTAAAACTGATTTTAATAAGGTACTTAGGTCAAAACATGATATACTATCGGTAGCAATTAAAGTTGGCGAGAAAGAGTATGATTTTAATATTCTACCATTTAGCGTTATTAATAATAAAATACTCGATAAAATGTTTGTTTACTGGTATCTTAAGTACAAATATAATGTTATTTGTAATGATAATTATAGTGTAAGTGTTATAGACAATAATATTAATATTCACACTATTACCAAAAATCAATACATTATACTAACGGAGAATTCATTTATAGTTAAAACTATATAAAAATTGATCTCTATATATGATATGGAACCTTCCGTAACAATGGAGGACAACCACAATAATGTTTTACATGCATTAAATTCTAACTGGACATTATGGGCACATCTACCTCATGATACCGACTGGTCACTGAGTAGTTATAAAAAAGTACACACCTTTAACACTATTGAACATTTAAAGGCGTTGAATGAACTTATCCCAGATAAAATGATTAAAAACTGCATGCTATTTATTATGCGTGATGATACAAAACCTATATGGGAGGATCCAGTAAACAGAAACGGTGGTTGTTTTTCTTATAAAATTTTTAATAAAAATGTTACTTGCATTTGGAATATTCTTTGTTACGCGATTACTGGCGAATGTTTATCTAGTAATAAACAATTCGTTTCATCAATAACAGGATTAACCATTTCGCCCAAAAAGAATTTCTGTATTATAAAAATATGGATGTCTGATTGTACATATAGAGATCATTCTATGATCAATGATTTAGAGGGTTTAAATTCGCATAATTGCATATTTAAGAAACATACACCCGAATATTAAATATTAATTTATTATAATTTAAAGATTATAATAAATTTCTTACATATATGTCTGCGTTTGTAAACAACAATGTTTTAACTATTAAAACCGTACAAATTGCTCCATTTAGAACATTAATGATAGCACTTAAAGACATTCTTCTTGAAACAAACATATGTTTTCAAACTGATGGTATTAAAATTATAAATATGGACAAATCCCATACTATTTTAGCACATCTTTTTTTGGATGCAAAAAATTTTGAATTTTATGAATGTAAACATGAGAAAATTATAATAGGTGTCAACATGTTCCATTTATTCAAATTAATTAACTCCATAGACAATGATGACACATTAATTATGTATATAGAAGAACAAGACTATAACGAAGGCGTAGTGAATTATCTTGGTTTGAAGTTTGAAAACGGAGATATTAAACAATGTAAGACTCAAAAACTAAGACTTATCGAACCTGATACAGACGAATTAGAAGTGCCTGATGTAGCTTTTTCTTCCATTATTAACCTACCTTCATCTGATTTCCAAAAGATCATAAGAGATCTCTCGTGTATCTCTGACAAGATAGAGATTAAATCGGTTGCCAATGAGCTTATTTTCAAATGTAAAGGGCCATTTGCCTCTGCGGAAATAAGACGTGCAGAATCCGATGGGAGTATGTCGTTTTTACAAAATTCAAATAGCATTATACAGGGTGAATTCTCTCTTAAAAATCTAGGTTACTTTATTAAATGCACTAATCTTTGCAATCAAATCGAGATGTTTCTCGAAAACGACCTTCCGCTTGTAGTTAAATATAATGTTGCCTCGCTTGGTGATATTAAATTATGTCTTGCACCTCTACCAAGTTCTAATTAAATTAAAAATAAATATAGATATTCATATATATATATTTATTATGTCTGAACTGCAAAAAATAGTTGATGATCTTGAAAACAAGTATAAATCGCACGTTTTCATGAGTTATAAACTAGAAACACATATTAAAAATCTACCATTATTAATGAATAATATTGAAGAACAATACTGTAAAAGAGACAAACTCAAAAAAGAATTAATAATAAATAAAAACATTTTCACCGACAAGTTTTTATCGGAGAACTTATATTATTATATTCCACAAACAGAGGTATTCGTTTACTATGATAACTTCGACTATACTATAATCAAAGAAGACGACATACAACATTTAATTATAAATACAATCAATAACAGCGAAGATAAACTACAACAATGGAAATTTAAAATTAAAACTAACATAATCAAAACGATTAAAGAAACTAACTTAATTACTACTATACCAGAGTCCAATACCATACAAAAAATAATTAATCACTTTAATAATACTATCATTAACGATAAAAACCACATTAAATATTTTTTAACTGTAATTGGGGATTGTATTCTAAACAAAAAAGATTCTATGATATTTTTAATAGACCGCAATTATAAAAATCTTATTCAACTACTATCTCAACAGATTTACATCGTTTTTAATAGAACAATAACAGACTGTTTCAAATTTAAGTATTCCGATCACAAATATGAATATTGTAGAATAATTGACATCAATAATATTAATTTTGATGAAACTTTCATTAAAAACAACATACTAAATATTATAGTTGTTTCATGTCATTACTCTCAAAGATTCGGTTCTTCCGACGCATTTTTAAACACATGTCCTCATAATAACTTCAGTAAAAACGTTTTAATGTTAAAAAATAACAACCAAAAAGATATTGTCAATCTCTTTCTATATGAATTCACTATTGCATCCGAGAACGAAAGCATCAATTTTAAAGATTTTTATTTACTTTGGAAACATTTTCTAAAAAAATATAGCCTACCACATATCATAAGCATAACTCTTATTAAATCTATATTAACCGAATTAAATATATATGATGTCGAAAACGACTCCTGCTGTAAAATAACGAATAAATTTCACTCTAATTGGATTGAATTCAAAAATTTCTGGTCGGAAACCATAAGCGTTTCAGATTATGACGATCATAATTATGAGATAAGCGAACTAACCCTCATATTTAATGATTGGGCACTTTACAAAAATCTGTCGGTTTCCATAACTGAAGAAGATTTCAAAGAAATCTATTTGTGGTATAATCAAGATGCTGTTATAGAAGATAACAAATATATTCACAATATATTCTGCAATCTATGGGATAAAACTGCAGGCATTGATTTGTCTATGTTAGCTTTTGATAAAAATGCATCCAAAAATAAGCTTAAAATGTACAAACATTATTGCGACTTCATAACCAAAAACTATGAGAACAAATATATTGTCAGCAAATCTTATTTCGATAAATACATTTGTAAAGAAAGTATTTAAATTTAAATTAAATATTCTTATAAAATGAAATATTTAATTTATGAAATGTTCAGTGGCGTAGGCTTTTGTAATCAACTTTTTTCATTGGAAACCGCTGTTTATATGTCTAATGTATCTAACAGAAAACTTATTCTTTTAATTAAAAATCCTCTATGTCATTGCGGAAGTACTTCATGGGATTTCGGTTATTTATTAGATTACTTCTCTAACGACTATCTAAAGTATCTTCCCAACGGAATCCAGGTTGTATATGGAATAAACAGTGACAAAAATATTACTGATATTATAGCAGATCCATCCAAAACCAAAAATATACGATACAAAGACAGATTTTCCAATCTTGTATTCGTGGATAAAGAACTCGATACACGAAGCGAAGAAAACAAGATAAATGAATACTTACGCGGAAGACACAAAGAGTACCTTTACTTTCAAGATTATGACAACTTTGAATACATATACATTAACCAATCCAACGCCTCTAGAATATTTTATAATTTCTATACTACACACACTAATAATGTTCTAATAAATAATATAGCTTATTCGTTCACACAGCTTAACGAAGCTATTTCAAATATATTTGATCTTATTGAATTACCAGAAAAATACTTGGCTATACACTTAAGATTTGGCGATAAAAAACATGACGTATCTATCATAAACTCAAGAACTAACGAATACCTTAATAACACCGATTTCAATCTTATTAAATCGTTGGATCTCCCTGTTATTCTTATGTGCGATCGGAAAGATTCTGATTTTCTTAATTTCTTCAAAACAAACAATATCAATGTAATATACACAGACTCTTTGATTAACAAACTTAATATTAACGTTTTTAAACGCAACGAAGTCGTACAATTTTTAGTTGAAAAATACATATGTGATAACTCCGAAATATTTATAGCAAATCAAGGAAGCACCGTATCATCATACGTCAATTATGTTAGATATATTAACAATAAACCTCACGTAAACTTCTATTCAAATACTAAAGATAAGATATCGAACAACAATTTTGTTGATTTTATTGAAAATCACGGACCCGGACGGCTATTATCATGGCAATGCTTCTGGACAAATAACGTAATAAAGAATCCGTCAAATTTCAAAATAATTACACTGACTAACAATGGTTACAAAGAGCTAACTGAAAACCTGCTGCTTTCAATGAAGCGTATAGGCATAATGCATACATTGAAAATATATTGTTTAGATTATGATTGTTATACATATTTCAATAACAATTACCCTTATAATGAGGTTGAATTGATTAATGACGTAGATTCCACCTTTTCTAATTGGATAGAATACAAAGCACCGCAAAGTCAGGATATACCGGGTAAAAAACTCTGGGCTGCAGTAACTAAATATAAAATAATCGTTATTAACTATGAATTAACATCTGGAAACGATGTAGTATTTATTGACGGCGATATAGTAATTAACGAATCATTCATTAAAGATCTTTACAACAACATTGGAAACAATGACTTACTTATTCAAAATGACAACGCCGAACGAGGCGGAAAAGACTGTATGTGTACAGGTTTCTTTTTGATGAAATCTAATGAAAAAACACTAGAATGCACGAATATTAATAATATTAATATGGACGAATTTTTAAATGATCAGCAGTATCTAAGGTGGGCCGCCATTAAATATAATCTATCTCATAAATTCTTAGACTTAGAATTATATCCAAATGGTAAATACTACAGAACATATAAACCCAATTCTAATATTATCCATTTCAACTATGATTCAGGAGAAGCTAAAATTAGACGTATGAAACAGTTTAATTATTACTACATACAAAATAACTATGTCAATATTACCTTTAAAGACTGGTTAAACCTAAACATCAATAAGGACGACATAATTATCAATTCTTCAGTCCAAGACTGTAGCGACCGATTAACAAATATACCAATAGGTGTTCAACATGACTTCTTGAAGTATTTTAATACACATAAAGGTATTAATAATTTCATAAACAATAGCGACATCAATACTAAATTATGTTTATCGTCTTTTTCCAGAAATACTGATAGAAACAGGCGTGAAAAACATTGTATAAACAGAAATACTATATCTAGTACTGTCGACGCTTATACGTTTGTAACAAAACAGCGGTTTAGTTGTGACGACTATTTTAATTCTATAGGAAAGTATAAATTTGTTATATCACCAGAAGGAAACGGCATTGATACTCATCGCCATTGGGAAACATTCTATTCAAAAGGCATACCCATAATAGAGGATAATGGCGAAATGAGGAAAAAGTTGGAAGGATTACCTGTATTATGGACTAAAGATTACACTGAATTAACCGAAGAATATCTTGAAGAAAAATACAAAGAAATATTAGAAACAAAGTATGATTTCTCATACTTATTCTTATCGTTTTACGGTGACAAACTAAAAGACGAGATATATCAGAGATCGAAATTTTGGTGCTTCAAAAAAAATCTTGGCGACTTTTTCAACGAATACTATAAAACCATTAACTTTAATACTCCTATCATACCCGAAGTTATTCATAACAATAATCATAGAAATAATAATAACGTTTTATATTACGCTCTTAGAGATGGCGACGGAATACCTTTAGATAAAAAACTTTATGACTTATTTAATAAAGAGAACGGCGTCTTTATTGACGTAGGTGCACATGATGGTATTATACAAAGTAACACATTATATCTTGAAAAACACAAAAAATGGAACGGTATATGCATTACACCAAATAAAGATAAATATTTCGAGTGTATCAAAAATAGACCTAATTCAATATCTCAACAATACGCTTGTGTAGAACCCACATACAACGCTAACACAATACAGGGTGACTTTTGGAAATTGTCCGGTTCAAGAGCCGGAATCAAAAACAATACCCAAAGAGTAGAACACGCCCCATCTTCAACACTAACGAATATTTTAGACTTAAATAATGTTGATTTCAATGTTAAATACAAAAAAAATCTATTAACCGATATCGACTTCATTAAGATTGATACTTGTACGCAAGAATACGATGTCCTTCTTGGTCTCGATTTAAACAAATATAAACCAAAATATTTACTTATCGAAATACTTAAAGACGATTATGATAAAATCGTTCAATACTTAAAAGACCACGATTACAGTTTGGTCTCTAATTTCAGTAACTACAACAAGACTAATCATAGGCGATGGGACGGAACACATAACGACTACTTATTCAAAAGCGCCGACCCTATCACGACAAATGAAGGTATAACCCTAACAATTGAAGATATACCACCTCCACCGCTTAAATCGTTTGCACAAATCAACCAAGACATTAATGTGCTTGATTTCTATGAAAGAAAAACTGGCGGATTTTTCGTTGATGTAGGGGCGTATGACGGCGTCAAATTCTCTAATACTTTACTACTTGAAAAAGATTTTGAATGGAATGGTATTTGTATTGAACCTGGTAAACGATTTTTTCAAAGACTTACAGAAAATAGAACGGCTACCTGTATAGAAAAAGCTGCTTTTGATAAATCCGATTTAGAACTAGATTTTCTAGATTGTGGTGACGACGATGAAAATGGATCAATGTTATCCGGTTTAATTACAAAAACTATATGTAATAGAACCATAAGCTCATTCAAAGAAACATATAAAGTTAAAACAAAAACCTTAACTGATATACTAAAAGAAAACAATGCACCAAAATTTATTGAGTACCTTTCTATAGATGTTGAAGGCGCAGAACCAAACGTTCTTAGAAGCATAGATTTTAAAGAATACACCTTCGGCTATATAAGTGTCGAGTTCAATAATAGCGGTTACATGAAGAAAGTTATTGACGATATTCTACTTGAAAATGGTTATATTTTTAAACAAATTAATGAATTTGACATTGATTATATTCATAATTCGCTTTCAAGTTAAACATAGTTATTAATTATGTTAGAATATAAATATATGGAAAACTTGCACATATTTATATGTCATTACAATCCTTTAACCGAAAGAAAGAAGTATATACTCGACGAATTAAATAATAAAATAGGAAATTTACTGATCAAAGAGCTTGAGTGCGAATTTGATAGTAATGTTAAAGAATACAAGTATGAAGGATTTGATGAGAACAAAACCATTAATTATGTTTATTTTGTTAGAAAATATGACCGAGAGCATTTAAACAAAGAAATTAAAGATAGGATGTTTCTATCATGTCATGATAATAAAAATAATATCCGATTGGAATATTTATCTGTTAATAATTATCAGTCTAATCCAGTAACATATGAAAACTTTAAATCTAAATACAAACATAGCTTATGTGAAAGAGGTAGAAAACCTGCCGAAGAATCACTTGCTTTAAAACATTATGAAGCAATAAGAATAATCGCTAACATGGATATCAGTTTTGGTTTGATTATCGAAGACGATTGTGTATTCAGTGAAAATTTCAAAGAAAAGTTAGATTCTAAAATGAAAGAATTTCCTGAAAAATGGGATATTTACTTTCCAAATAGTTGTCCTAATCCAGGTTTTAGAACAAAAGGTGGAATGACACAAATCAATAATACTAAAAAATTATACATCAAAAATCACCCCACATCTGTATTTACTGTCTCATATTTAATTAACAAAACTAGTGCAAAAAATTTGTGTGATGAAATAGAAACAAACAAATTATGGTTACCAATTGATCATGAATTCAATTGGTTATTTTATAAACTGAAATTTAATGTTATATGGAATTGGGAATCACCAAGACTAACTTTTTGGGGTAAAAGTGGGTTCAAATCATCATTACTTTAAAATTTAATTATTATATAATGAGAGTCGCAATTTGTTTATTTGGTCAACCTAGAAATTATAATGGTGGATATAATTGTATTAAAAATTTTATAGATAAACATAATAATATAGATTTTGATGTTTTTTATCATACATGGTATAAAGATTGTTCTAGTAATTCATTACAATATTATGAAGCTTCACCTTGGAGATTAAATAATACTTCCAATGAATTAATAATACAACCAAATACTATTGAAAAACTAAATGATTTATATAAACCAACTGATTATATTGTTGAACAGCAAAAAAGATTTGATTATAAAAAATTTGAAAATACTTTAGCATTTAAAAATACAGAACATAGTACAAAACATGTAAATAATATATCAAATACGTTATCACAATGTTATTCGCGTAATAAAGTTCGTAATATATTAAAT
>CERI01116812.1_pt1 | contig 14576 bp, 7 predicted proteins | sample 350261 | NCBI WGS metagenome assembly CERI01 (sample SAMEA2620979, study PRJEB7988) | marine metagenome | isolation source: saline water (ENVO:00002010), including
CACTCGGTGGCAGTGACGGAGGACGGCGCGCTCTGGACCTGGGGCGGCGGCGCTCACGGAAAGCTGGGCCACGGCGACTTGGAGAACCGTTTGGTCCCCACGCGTGTCACTGCAGCCGCTTTTGACACAACCCGTGCTGGTCGGTTTCATTCGACAAAAGAACATACTCTTGCTTTTTTTATGAGTCAGCATGATCGCTTGGGTGGGCACTCTGTTGCACGAAACTTGAAACCCGAGTTACTCGACATGATTGTCCGTATGAATACTGCAAAACCCGGAAACGATGCCATTTCCAGACTCTTGGGCTTTTCTCGTGTCAGGACGTGCAAGTATTGCGTTTTATCTGCCCAGGGTCCGCGGGTAAGCGAGTCCCGTGCCTTCCCGACGTGGTGCGCGCCGATCCAGCCCTTGGTCGTGGAGGACAGCAAGTCGTGGCTGGGGGACTGGGCAACCGGAAAAAGGGCAAGGCTGAAAAAACTGAATAATCTATGGAACTCAATATCTGATGATTGCACGGGAATGCTCAAAAGAATCATACAAAGTGTTGAAGACAGCAAAGCAAAAACACCGGATGGTCGCAAAATAATGGCAACCCAAATAAACAGAGAAAAGATGTTATATGAAATAGAAAACGTTAACACACTCGACTCAGACCGTTTCGGATTGGCACAAGCAGATTACGCTTGGAAGAAGGAGAAATGGGAAGAGGTCTTCAAGACCGACGCCATGCAAGAGTTTTGTAAAGAACAAGCATACAAGATTGCACAGCTTTACACCATGGAATACTACGGACAAGACATTGTGGCTTATGATGTTTTGTTTGAACGTATGCAACCTATATTCAAAAAGGAACTGACAGTAGGGTTGTCAAAAATTAAGGATGCCTGTGAACACACAGACACTACCAAACCATATCCCGAGCAATGGCTCTCACAAGTGGCTGTTTCAAATGAGTTTTATTATGCTTTTGATCAGCACTCGTTGCATTCTTTGTTAACCGAAATTGAATTTCTGACACACAGCGAAGGTGACCAGCAACAGATACTGTACAGAATGAAAGAATTGCTTGCCAAGGAAAATATAGACGGAAGTACGGTATTATCAGAAATATGTGACTTTTTACACGACAAACTCTGAAAACTGAAAAAACGACGCAAATCAAAGTCGGTCTGTTGTTATGGAGGCGCGCATATCTCAAGCGATTCAAATGCAAACAAGAAATGTTATTGGGTCTGTTTTTTCGTAGAAACGTCCCAAAATACCCCAAAAAGCAAACAATGCCATTTCCCGCCTCTTGGGCTTTTTTCTTCGGGTGGTCAGATCGTGCAAGTATTGCTCTTCATCTCAACACTGACGGTGAGTTTGATGGAAAATCTTAAGGTGTATTCAACATATGCATGTAGAGTTTCCCTTTCTTATCCTTCATTAAAGTTTGTATTCTCCATCACATCAAAGACTCGGGCCATCTCGCACTTGATCTTCCACTTTCAAATGTATATAAAAACTGATAAGAAACAGAATTGAGCATGGCGGTGGCGGCTGGAAGAAGTCACACTGTCATAGTAAGCGAGGAAGGATTTTTATGTGCATGTGGCAAAAATAACTTCGGCCAGCTTGGGACGGAAAACTTGAACCAACAAAATTTGCCAACGCGCATAAAAGGTCTGCCGCTCTCGTTGGGCCCCGTGATGCAGGTTTCGGCTGGGAGTTTCCACACGGGCATCGTGACAGAGGCGGGCGACCTGCTCATGTGCGGTGGTGGGCAGTATGGGAGGCTTGGGCTGGGCAACGAGGAGGACCGGACGACGCCGACACTGGTGGCGCAGGCGGTGTTTGACGGTGAGGCGGTGCTGATGGTGACCTGCGGGGCATGGCACACGGCAGTGGTGACGGAGGACGGTGGCGTCTATACCTTTGGGCGCGGGGATGACGGGAGGCTGGGGCACGGGGATGAGGATGATTATCTGGTGCCAATGCTGGTGCCAAGATCGGCGTTCAACGGTGAGCGGGTGGTGATGGTGGCCGTAGGCAATTCGCACACAGTGGCGCTAAGCGAGGCGGGGCACGTGTTTACCTGGGGCGACGGCGGGTTTGGGCAGCTGGGGCTTGGCGATCAGGAGAAACAACTAGCGCCGCGGCAGGTGGAGGCGGGGCCCTCTGGGCAGGGCGAGGAGGTTGTGTTTGTGGCGGCTGGGGGATACCACACGGTGGCGGTCACGGCAGGGGGGCGACTGTACACCTGGGGGTATGGTGGGCATGGTCGGCTGGGGCATGGTGACACCGTTAGCAGGCTGGTGCCCACGCTGGTAGGGGCGCTTGAAGGCGGACGAGTGGTGATGGCCGCGTGCGCAGATTCGCACACACTGGTGGTGATGCAGGATGGTGGGCTGTGGGCATGCGGTAATGGATTCTATGCAAAGCTAGGCCTCAACGACATGGAGGACAGTCATGTATTTGAGCGTGTGGGGGTTGAGGCGTTTGGGGGCGCAAAGGTCGTGGTGGCTGCGGCTGGCAAAAACCATTCGGCGGTGGTGACAGCGGATGGGGCGCTCTGGACCTGGGGTTACAACGATGGTGGCCAGCTGGGCCATGTCAATAATGATTTTGGAAATATTTTAATGTCGCCTCGACAAGTTACCTCGGGAAATTTGGACCGCATGCGCGTTGGCCGGTTTCATTTCAATTTGACAAGAGAACATATTCTGGCTCTGTATATGAGTCAGCATTCCCGCTTAGGTGCACCCTCTGTTGCACAAAACTTGAAACCTGAGTTGCTCGATATGATCGTCCGCATGAATACTCCAAAAAAAGGCAACAATGCCATTTCCCGCCTCTTGGGCTTTTTCAGGACGTGCAAGCCGTGCATTTTATTTCAACACTGAAAACAAAACACACCTATACTGCCGGTGATCTAATGAAATCGCGGCTTGGTTTTGGAACCCAAATAAACACTATGTATCTCCTTGCAGATATTCCTTGTCTTGTTTTTTTTTCATCAACCGACGTATCGGCAAGAGACTTCTTGATTCAATCTGGACTTGTTGCGAGCTCGGCTCGGCGGGTCGCCAGATTATTTTGAATTGATTTAGTTCCTGTTTAGTCGCCACGCGATACCTTTTTTCTCCATAGTCCAGAACCATCACATTTTTGCTCGTGTGCAAAAAAAGATGGAAACCCGCAGGAGAAAACCAACCTGCCAGTGGTTCAAACGGCAGCCGCCCTGCAAAAACCAATTCAAGTGCGCGATTGACAATTTTAACAAACTCTCCACGAACAAAACACTTCAAAGAGCCGTCGCTGCAGCTTCCCAAGTAAAAGACCTCAGAGGGTTGCAGGGGTTCAGCTGGGAAGCCCTGAAATCGATTCAAAATATACTTTTGCATTGAAAAAAGAATATCGCGCATGTGTTCTTCTTCCTGCTCGCTGGAATTCCAGTGAAACTCAATTTGGTAAGCTGTTTTGATACTTACTCTTGCCAAAGCGTAATCGTCCCATAACAATCTCGCCTCTGCGCCGTTCGACCCATATACCGCTTTTTGAAAATCTGATAGTATATCGGTGCGGGTGCTGCGATGATCCTTACCGCCACCCCGTGAAATGCATATTTTTCTCGTGACATTGTAGATAAACTCGTAAAGGTCACACCAGGTGAGTAAAATCCCCTTGAAAATAAAATTATAGCTTACCTCCATTCTCTCGTAATCTTCGAGTAACATACAGGGGCACCCGTCGTCTGCGCTGTTTGGTTTCTTCAATTCCCACCGCCCCCCACGCCTCGTCATTAGTTGGTCATATTCGGGGCGGTGAGCAAGAATGTGCATCGCTTCAAGGGCGCAATTCATCAGGTCATACTCTATGGGGTCGTGATCGCGGAGTTTATGTATGAGGGAACTGATTGGTTTCTCGTGGTCGCCAAAATCAATCATACGGAAATGGTATCGGCTCAGTGAGGACCCCGGGTTTGGTGGAAGCTCAAGTGCGACCACGTTCCCACTGTGTATATCCATATGCGCAATCCCATTTGCTCGCAAAACCGAAGCCCGCGTCGCAAACAAGTTCAACAAGCCCTGCGAGATGGAAACCTTGACCTGAAATGTCCGGCCTTGTTCGCGCGCTTTCACCAAGACTTGTTTGATGAAGCGATGAATGGATTGACCACCAAATTCTTGAAACATGATATTCAGTTTTTTACCCTGTTTTACATGACCATCAGATGCGGCACGCGGTTCAAAGTGGCGTTCAATCATTTTCCTGTAGGTATAAAACTGCGGTCGGGTCCCGGCATACCCGCTAAGCTGATTCTTTATTCTCAAGTATTCTTCCCGCACCGCCGTGTCAGCGTTGGTGACAGTCGCGTGGAAGATGAACCTGGGAAATATGGTGCCGTCTGGGTCGATGCTTGATATCTTTTTCACCAAGTCTGCTTCTTGCTGCTTGCCGTCATCGCGATCCCGCCATATTGCAGTCACCACCCTTTCGCAGACGCTCTTACTATTCAGTGGTTTATTTTCAAGGTCTGGAAACATCTGCGTCATGAGCGCGTACACTTGCTGTATTAAAGCGGCGTGCCCTGTCAAGCCGCGAAATACCACCTTGTTTTGGCCGGAGTAATTCCCGTGATTGATGGCAGCATCGCATTGTTTTCCCTGATTCGCGTATGGACACTGCAGGTTGGTGTTGGGCAGCAGCGGACAGTCGCGCGACTGCTGCAGTGTCATGGGAAATCAAGTTGTGTGTGGATTTATATGTTTATATATGGTCTTTGGATACAAGAAGTAAGTAAGATTTGATTTAGCATAGAACTCTAATGTTTTTCCAGTAGTTTCCAATAAATACCAAATCATTTTCTTTTGAAAACCAATCACAGACCAAGTCTTCTGAGCACAGGCCGTTGATGTTTTTTTTCGGCAGCGACAGTGCTTTTCACGAATACACGCAGCGCCGTGATTTGTCGTCAAAACGCACACCTCTGTAGCTGTAACAGCGGCAAGTACTGGGATTGCACAGTGGGTCCAAATCGTCGTCACAGACCTCGTCTCCAGCTGGGATGTTATCGCCACAAAAAGTGTTACACGAAAGGCTGTAAAAACCAGGCAAAAATCTACAATCTACACCACAACAGTTTGTCTGGTTGGAGTTAAAATCACACTCCTCTCCGAATTGTATGTCTATCACGCCATTGCCACACGCCTGATCCCTTTCCAACGCCAAAGCACTTTGTGGCGCGACCTGACTTGTGAATGTACAGGCGGTATTGTTCTTCCCACAGCAAGGTGTATCGATGCCGTTTTGACACTTCTTGCAGTTTTCACAGAGCAAGCTGTCAGCGTTTAGGAATTCAGCCCCTGGCGCGCAAAAGTAACAGAATATTGAGGCTTTGTTTTCAGAATTTACTGAGCTCCGGCTGGCTGCACAGTCAAGTGCACCCCGTTGCTGCGCCGCCATCACAGACGAGTAATGCACGGGCCGCGAGCATAAATTTTTCGTCTCCCGCTCTGTCTTGGCCTTTAGAAATACATTGACATCAAACTCCACGTCATTCCGCTGAGAAATGTCTTCAATTACGGACAGTAAGTAAGCCCCTCGCGCAGAGACCGCAAAAAGACCAACCACATTGGCTTGTCCGTACTCAATCTGCACAGAGGCAATGTGCTCTTCGATTTCTTCTTTTGTCACCTTGAATACCCCTTTCACGTTATGTATGACGAAGAGGCGGTATATTATGTCATAAAGTCCTTGAGCAGGACTCTTTTCACTGGAAATACTATACTGCGAGGAGCCACCCATTGAATTGTCCGGGACCAATCGCTCACTAATCACTTTCGCAATATCTGCAATCGTCCTTTCAGCCGAGGTTGTTTTTCGGAACACGGAGCACCGCCCACCGCTCGTAAGCCTAGCAATGAAAGAACAAAAAACCACGTCGAAGACAAGATCGGACGCAGAGGTGCTTTCCGTCATAAATGCCACCAGTTTGTCAAACACATCCTTGTTTTTGGGTCGCAAAAGCTCTGCCGTCACAAACTGTGTAAACTCCTCTTCGTACGTCCAGGAGCAATAGTCGCCAAGATTTAATTTCTTGAGCCCAATCTTCATTTTCAGGTGAATTGTCAACGATTCAGTGATGTCGCGGCAATCGCTTGCATCGACATCGTACCGTGCTTTTTGGCTCTCCCTGTAGAACACAGACAGCGGAAACTTTTGCGTGGTTTCCGTTGCAGTGTACTCCAAGTCGAGAGGCAGGTACGAGCGGTGGCAAAAGATTGGTGACCAAGCAAACGGGGCGAGATTGCCGTTTGTGTGCGTCAGAGAGTTGTTGCACGACACACACCCCTCCACAGTGTGCAAACGGCTGAAAATGGAAAATGAATTCGGCGGGCAGGGCACCGGCTGTTGCGAGGCCACTGTTGAAGGGCAAAAAAATCCCATCGGACACGTGGCGCATTCTCCGACAGCGGTTCTGTAAAACCCAGGTAAACACCGGCATCCATTGTCCCCGTCCGCTTGCAAACCCGATATTAACAACCGCGCGCTGTTTTGCGGACATGGCAGACACCCACTCGCGCTTTCATAAAACGCTGGCTGGCATGAACAAGAGTTTTTGTTTCCGTGTTTGTATTTGACGTGATCTCTCATCTCACAGTAACAGTCTGATTCTTGGTAAGAACCCTGGCGCGAAGTCATGTGTCGTTGGCACGGGGTGATGGCCTCGTTTGCGCAAAACGATCCTCTAGGGCACGGCAAGCATTTGCCAGTATGCCCTCTGAAAAACCCCAGAGCACATGTGCACCGCGTCAAATCCCCGTTCGGCACCTCGTCGTCTGGGCATTGCTGCTGTTTTCCATGCCTACACACGCCCCATTTTTCCGTACATTGCTCACATTCCGTTCCCGTGCCCGGATCTGCGCTACTATGTTTGAGATAACCATGCGCGCAAGTGCACATGTCCGACGAAGTCTGCCCAACATAAAAGGTCGTTTTTGGATCCTCGCACTTTTTGCACTTGTCAAAGCCGACGGTGGTCTTAAAGTACCCCAGGCCACAGGGCAAGCACGGCGCCGACGCGTTGAGGCGGCTATGTCCTTTGTCGCAAACACAGTCTTCGACGTGTGTTGAGTGTGTGTATTTGGTTGTCGTTCCAGGCATGCAAGTGTTTGTGCGCCCCTCAACACACCAAAAGCCCTTTGGGCACGGATAACAAGACCTGGTTTCAGCATTCCAGACGTAGCCGCGCTGGCAGACGCACGTATTATCGCGCTCTCTCGAAAGTTTCATCTTGTCACCACAAAATGATGCCAATCCACGGGTACAAAGCGAAAACTCATCGCATTCAACACACGATGCGGAGGATGAATTAAAGCGATATCCGTCAGCACACGCGCACCGCGCCGCGACTGCATCGGAATTTCCCACGTCGCAGATCACGGGCAGATGGTCTGATTCACAACTCTCGCGCTTTAAACACGGCATGCACGAAAAGTCCTTGAGATTGTTTGCTCGCTTGAACCCTGGTTTACACTGACACCCAGCCCCAGATTTCTGTGCAATCGCATTTTTCGGACATTCCTGCCTGTTAAAATTCACGACTGCCCAGTACTTGTTTGCGCCGATCATTCTCTCGGCGATAAAACGGCTTTGCCCGATACCGAGATACCATTGGTGCACATGGTCAAACTCAAAATTGCGTGGCGCCGTTTTTGCCGGCGTAGAAGCGGCAGTGGCGCAGGTAAGCGCGTCCAAACATCGCCGCTGTCGCTTCCGTTCAGGCTTGTCCACAACCTCTATAAACAAACCTGGGCGGTTGGTTGTAATGTTTTTGGCGCGGCCAGACACAGTGAAAACGGTCTCACCAAATCGCTGTGTCTCGTTGCGAATACTGATACACGAAAACAACCCTTGTGTCAATCGCTGCAGCAAGCTATTCTCGAGCGTTTTCTTGATTTCATTCGACGTATTCAAAATCAAATTCAGCGGCGTGTCGATGCGTATGTCGTCGAGTGTCTCAAAAAATATACTCATATCCACCCACGACTGCGTCCCTCTCTCCAGATCGCTTTCAACAATGTCAAACAATTTTTGTGACAGTGTTGTTTCATTTTCTGGCTCGTCATATCGTTGAATCAAGTCAATCAGCGGGTAAAATTGCCTGACAAGTTGCAAACGCGGCAATTTGCTAATTGTGGAAATTTCGTTTCGAACCGCGGGGGTCAGACGCTTCACAGTGGAATTGTAGCACGATTCAAAGGTGAGCCGCAGAGAGTACACTTGCTGCCCCGTCACGTCGTCACCAAATAGCTTCAAATCTGAAAAATTTGTCCACTTTAGCACGGTCTTGGCGTGTCTCTTTACGGTTACTGTTTTCTGGTGTGCAGATACAAAAACAATGTCTACATCTGGCGCACTCGGGGTGTCGATGCAAAACTCAAAGCCAGATGTGTCGAATTCAATCGCAGGAGTAAACGGGGCTTCGGCCTGTAATGTGTCTGAAGCCTGGGCGCCTTGCGCGCCGTAACAGATAGCTCTGAAGCCGACAGACCGCTTGTCCTTGGTACCATAGTTGTTTATGATCTCCTGTGTATATTCGTGAGCTACTCCTGGAATATCCGTGTGTATCTTTTTCCGGATTTCGTCGTTAATGAAATCGACACTGGCAGGTTGCGACTCAAAGTGTTCAGTAGCCTCCACGTGCACCTGCACTAACGTGGATGAGGCGTGGTGCCGGAAAATGTACGGGATCCCTGGATTGCCAGCATTTGTTTCCGAAATGGCACCGCCCTGGCAGTGTGTGCTGGTAGCAGAAGATGTTGCCGTGATTGGGACAAACTCACTTAGGCTATGTGGTGGCAGCACATCGTAACAGAGAATGAAAATTTGGAGTGTGAAAGAAGCGTCAGCATGGCCCATGGTGCCGTGCACGTCACCCAACGAACAGTTGTACATAGAAAGTGGGCCGTTAAATTCTTCTAGGTCGCACAAATGGGAGTGGTGAGCGTTTGCTTGCATGACGGTGGTGATTTGTAGCATAGACTTTCGATTATCAAGTCTGACAACTGCCCCGATAAATGGGGGGATCGGATTTGTAAAAGTCCAAGACACAGCATCGTGGTAATCAAGTGAAGCAGGTAGTATCGCTTGTAAATCATATTCCTCAGGGTATGTGTTTTGTTGCAACACACACACAAAATTTGCGGGCACCCCGTCAGCCTTCTGCCACGAGTACCCAGGCACACACCTGCATAGATCAGGAGAATCGCTGCCGATGTGCATTGTAGTGGCGTAAGCCGGACAGGATATTATGTTGTTTGATCGACAGAAAGACCCAAGAGGGCAAAACGAACAAGTGTCGCTTTTTGTATCCCAGAATTTGCCGTCTGGGCAGCGTGTGGCGTTGCAATGCTCTGGTAGACTGCTCTGTGGAAGAGAAGTCTGAGACTCTGGGCATGTCTCGCGCTTGCTTTCTGAGCAGAAAAACCCCTCGGGACATTGTAGGCATGACCCTGTCTGAGAGTCTCTGTAGAAGCCAGCATTACACGCACACTCATTGTTCTCGTTTAGCACCTCAAAGTCGATGCAATTCCTGTCGCTGCCGACGAAACTATACAGGTCGTCGCTGCCGTCTTTTGTGAATATGCGGTACCTGTAGTCTGAAAACGTATTCGGCTGCAAACGATAACCTGGTTTGGGTAGGCAATACATTTCACCCGTTTTAAACTCTCTCATTTTGGGCATCCTCTTAAATTTCAGCGACGAGTGCTCAGGGCACCGAAAACGACCGTCGTCAGTTCCAATGCAAATGTGGCCCAATTCACATGACAAGCAGTTTTCTGTGCCGGGCTTCATGTAGAAGCCCGGTTCGCATACACATGTGTATTCCTCTCTTTCACCCTGTGCGTATTTGAAAAGCGGCCGCTGGTTTGCCCCGCAATTGCTTTCTATACATTCCGACGCATGGGTCAAAAAGGAGAACAAATGATCGTGTATGGGATTCCACTGCGCTCTGTCTAATCTGACGCTGGTATTGCTCACCTGTCTTTCGGAACAGAACTCACGCCCACGCACTACAGGAATAAAGACACTAAACAGGAGACAGTGCAAGGCGAGTGCAAGAAGACGAGCGGTCATGCGCACGTCCTGTAGATGTGGTGACTTAATGTTTATATACATGCTGGGGTCACATGCAAATGCAGCATACAGCACACTTTTTCTCTTCACCCGGGGACGAGTCTGTATTCAATATTGGCGAAAACAAAACCCTGTTACAGACCGGACATTGCACACCCACACCGTGTTTGCATCGTGTCTGAGTCCACACAAATAAACAGTGCTTGTGGAAGTTGTGCTGGCATGCGAGTTTAGGTACCATCTCGTCTTCCTCAAACTCTTCCAAGCAAATCGCGCATGTGGTCGAGTGACTGTCACGTGCAACTAGCCTCGATTCAATGGTTGAAAATTTCTCAAAGTCGTCTATTTTGATAACGTCTGAATACTTCATCCGGTACGAGACGAGACCGCCACCAACCGGAATAATGGCATCAAAGGAGTCCTGCTCCATGGCCTTTCTCATATGAAGATTTCTTGCATAATTATATAACAAAGCACACGCTTGTGCTGGATTATGATCCAGTGGAAACTCATTTTCTTTTAGTTTTTGGTCGAAACCGATGAGGTGTTTATTGGCCGAAATAACCGCTGAAACCTTTGACGCAGCTGCAATCCAGCGTGAGGCCATGTCAGTGTCTTTTACCTCATACCACCTCCAAACACGAAATTTCGACTCGCTTTCGTTTTTTCAGGGAGTTGCACATTTTCGAAAATTGTTCAATTTTTTCACTCGACATGCCATTGATACAACGTTTCAATGTGTTTTCACCCTCTGTAATAGACTTGGATGCCAGATTGAAGCAGGAATACATGTGTACTTCAAGGGGCAGGATTTTTTGCATGATTTCAATCTTGGGGATGAAAATTGTATTTTGCACGGTAAGTCCCACTTTAGTCATGTAGATGAAACTCAAAATCAGGTTTTTCAGGTTTTCGTTTTTGGCGCCAATGGAAAATTGTCTGGGCAAGTCCATGTACGTCAATACAAGGCATATGTGCGAGACGAGGCCCTCCCAGTGTTCAAATGGAGGTATCAACTCATCCAGATTGTGTCTGTCGAATTGAGAGAATGTCTGCACGGCATTCTGAAACGCGTCTATGATGCAGATGGAAGTCCCTCTTGCCCGAGTAGACACCATTTCGTTGTATTTTGTCGCAAAGGCTACCTGCACCTTTTTGCACACCCGCATGTTTTCACGCCTTCTACTCTCCTTCGCGGCGTCAGAATACAACAAGAGTTGGAGGATGTTTTCAACATGCAAGCGAACAATTTCCAGCTTTTCCATCTTTGTCTTTTCTTGTTTTTTCTCGCCGCGAATGTCGCAGTCGTGCGCATTGATTGAGTTAATCCTGTAATCCCGCGTAGAAATGCCTGCATCATAAAATGACGACGTCTTCTTGACTACACCTGTCAAGGCGCAAACAACACTGGAATCGTCTAGAATCTCCAAGCAGCAAGGTACAATGTTTTTTGTCTCTTCACATACATGCACGATACCGCACAACTCACACCCAACTGCCCCACAGTCTAGACTTGTCCACTGGTGTTTATGCGAAGGATACGCAGGCGGTAATAAAAAGATGTTTTCGTTTTCATGCCACCACCGTCTCACACATTCACGCACAGGCATCCCTAACCCGTGCAGTAGCCTTGTGTTTGACTGTGTTTTATTTTTTCTTTGTTCAGCAACCTATAAAACAGGCATCTTCAGCTGATTTGCCATTATTCACACACATCCCCTGAACCGACCAAAAATCACCGGCTTAGATACTGTCCTCGTCAGACGAATCGCCGGAAGCAACCTCATTCTTCAAACACTGGATTTTGTTCAAAGCTACTGTCAACTCTTTGCCAGCTCCGCTCTCCACTTTGTTTTCCATGTCAACCTGGTGCTCGAGTACCTCGTAGAACCTTTTCATCGCAGACTTGGGTTTGAGCGCCTTTAACTCGGACATAGGAGGTGCGAATTTACAAATTACAAATGAGAGCTGGTCGACATCCGTCTTTGCACTGGGAGATTCAACATCAAGAAGCTGTAACAGAGATTCTCGCCAGTATTTTTGCAATGATTCCGCCGATTGATAGTTCTCCTCGAACGTATACTTGACACAGAGCCTCAACACCTCACGGACAGATGGGTCATTGAGAGGACTTTGCTTTTCTTGGCAAATTGGTTGGGCAGCCTTTGAACGCCCAATGTCTTTTGCAATTTCACGCCCAGCTTCTTGCAACGCGGGGATGTTGACTTGATATGTGTTCTGATTCGCGACAAACAGTCTGTCTTCTGTCGTTTTTTTCTTATCCTCTTCTTCGTTCAGCTGAGCAAGAAACGCTAGAGCAGCTGATGTTTCTTTCTTTGGACGGCCGATCTTTGGACGAATACCAAATAATTTCTCATGATCGTGTTTGATCTCGGATGCTTTCTTCTTTGAGGTGCTCACGCTCACATCAACGGCGCGCCTGTTGCCTTTTTTGCAAATCTTTCCAGCAGGTCCAGTGCAGCCGCTTGTACTTTTCACAGCAACCTTATTGTGTATGTTATCAACAGACACGTGCGAGCTGCCGCGATGCACATCTCTGCGTTTTCGTGGCATGACAAGTCGTCGATGCCTCGTGCAAACGGGGATTATTTTTAACATTTTTTGGAGTTGTTTGTGCATGAAAAAAAATAAATAAAATTTTTACATGCCAAGATAAAACAGACCAAACCACAGTCGCCCGGACACGGCCATGATGCCCAGTACCAGCGGCAAGCAAACACGCTCTGACATAGAATGCGATGGTTCCACGTCTAAGCGTCGTCGCCAAGACTCCGACAAACTTACTGCGTCATTGAAGCATTTGCCCCCTTTCGACGACGGGTGTGTTTGGAGCCTTTTATGTCTGCCTGGCGGGGAGTACTATTTTGGCATCAAGACGGCCTTGTACGTGCACTTCAACGGGCGTTTTGCGTTGATTGCCGGCCACCCAGACAAGGGTGGCTATAAAGACGACCATGGCATGAAAGCGCGCTTTGGTTTGATCACTGGGATCGCAAAGATGCCCTGCGGCAGCCTGCTCTTGTGCGATCAAGACACTCACAGCTTGCGGTCCGTCAACACAAACGGGTATGTTACTACTTTAACCGGAAATGGGAACAAGGGGTTTGCCAACGGTGTGCTCAAAGCAGCTCGTTTTAATCAACCAGAAAGCGTGCAGATCGACAAAAGGGGCATGATTTATGTCGCTGATAGCCAGAATCATTGTATCCGTTTAGTGAACACGAAAGACAATGTGGTGTGCACTCTGTGTGGCAACCCTGGAAAAAATGGGTTTGTCGATGGATTTTACACCGAGGCCTGCTTCAACGGGCCCTGTTCACTCGATTTTGATTTGAACGAGGACTTAATCGTCGCTGATTGCGGCAATGATTGTGTGCGCAAAGTATCTATGGCCGACGGCCGTGTCACGACAATAGCCGGGGCTCCGTCGACAGATGAGGATTCCTATTTTGATGGGATCGGTATCGAAGCCCGTTTCAATTCACCTAATAGCGTGGTCGTAGACGGGAGCAACAACATTCTAGTTGCGGACAGTGACAACCATAAGATACGTAAAATTTCTGGAGATGGTGCATTGGTGACCACGTTGCCGCCACTGATTCACAAAACAGGACGGTCCTTCACAATGCGCTCGCCCGTCCAGCTTGCGATCAATGATCAGGGGCAACTTTGGGTAACTACGTTTGAGGATTGGGCAAATTTGATTGTTGTGGAGGCATCGCTTGTACTGCCAGCGCGGCTAGTCCCAAAGAAAACAGAGCGCGAGATCGAAATGCAACTTGCCCTGGACGACTATGGAAAGCTACTCGACGACCCTGCGCTAGCGGACGTTTTTTTTGAAGTCCAGGGGACTACATTCTTTGCTCATCGGTCAATTTTGACAGTGCGCAACGAGTATTTCAAGGCTATATTGTTACATGGCCAAGAAGCCACCCTACCAACAGACGTTCCGATCCGTATCTCAGATATCAAGGCAACGGCTTTCGAGATTGTGCTGAAGTTTATCTACAAAAACGAACTTCCGGACATGCAAGAGGACACTGTTGCCTTGACATTGACTGAACTAGCACAAACTGCCGATTACATGCAAGCAAGTGGTTTGTACAAGCACTGTTTTGAAAAGTTCAAGGTAAGGTTGACTTGCGATACCGTGATCAAGAACCTGATCAAAGTGCATGACCTTTCGCTTGTCGCCTATGAGCAAGAAGCCATTCGTTTTCTCAGAAAGAACGCGCGCCAGTTTACTGAGAAGGAGATGGATTCTTTAGATGCATTCCAATCACGCCAAGACTTGATGAATTTGTGCTTAGAGGTGAACAAGACGATCAGTGCTGAACTGCTCGGGAGTGATTTTGAGTAATTTGAGTTCTGTTTTGTGTATTTCAAGTGGCATTTCCAGTTCTTTTTATTCTCAGTCACAAATATCATCAGCT
>CERI01010132.1_pt1 | contig 14573 bp, 16 predicted proteins | sample 350261 | NCBI WGS metagenome assembly CERI01 (sample SAMEA2620979, study PRJEB7988) | marine metagenome | isolation source: saline water (ENVO:00002010), including
CGGATTCTGGCTCAGGTTCAGATTCGGATTCTGGCTCAGGTTCAGGTTCGGATTCTGGCTCAGGTTCGGATTCAGGCTCGGACTCAGGTTCAGGTTCTGGTTGTAAGTCCATCTTAAATATAATGGTTGTGTGTGTAGCGTTAGTAATATAAAATTCACGATCCTGAGAATTTACTTCTTGCAAATAATTTGGTACTATTATTTCAAATGGGAGTGTGAAAAGATTTGAAGTATTTGCTATATGTGTTGCTTCAATTTCAATTTTAGTTCCAGATCTTATACCCTGGGATATATTTACAGATATATCATCCCTTTCAACATCTACTCCGGAAAGACTAGAATATTTTTGTTTTGCTTTTGATGTAATAAGGTATTTCATTGATTGATTATTATTGGTACTTGAAAATGGTAGAAATGGGAGTTCAATTGTTGTTAAAATACCATAAAGATATGTATTATCTACTTTCCAGGCAAATGAAAAATTCATAGTAGAATTGTTTATGGAACCATTTACTTCCTGGCTACTTATTGGTATTTGATATAAAAACCAAATATAATCCCCTGATCTAAAATCGATGTTCCCACTCAAATCCTTCTCATATAAATCCCAATAGTCATATAAACTTGTATTTATTCCAGACACATCCAACCTAGATATAGTCGTTGTTTCAACATTATTAACCAAATATTCTAATTTACTATTCGTAAGTTCTAATAAATATGGTTCCCCACTCTCACTAACATTCTTCAAAGATAACCCAGAGACATCATTATGAATAGAATATATAACTGAAGCAGCCAAAGCACCTTTTAAAAAATCCGTATCATTCGTATAACCATCGTAATAAATGTCCTTGCCAATAGTTGTAAGATTTTCTAATAAAACCTCTTGTTCTGATGTAATGGCCTCTGCTGTTAAAGGATTATAATTTACATTTCCATTTTGATCCTTAAATACCACACTTGCTAATTTTGATGTAGAATTAATAGTAATGCTATCATATGAATATGAAACATTGTTTGTATCTTCATTTAATATTATCATTGGATTTCTTATAACACCACCATCTCTTATGGCACATATACCTTCAATGAGGGTTGGTTGTAATGAAGTGTTATAATCCTCCGAAAATACCCCATTAGGAAATGTATAATTTGTCATATAAAGTATCCCAATTTTTAAATTTTTTTGGGCAAAATAAAAGATTTTTAGAGACTTCTTTAAAGACTTCTTTCTATTTAGAGTTTAGGAAATTTTTCTTCAAATATTTTAAGATATAAAAAATAAAAAAATGAATAGAATTGATATTGTTATATTCATACGCATTTGTTAAGATCTTACGAAAAATGTCAAAACTCTACAATCACGAAAATATTTTCAATGCCAAAACTCGTGATTACTCATATTATCCGTTGATTCTTTGGAAAGAAAAAGAAGGAAAAGAAAAGAATATCAATGAACTATGTGAAATGATTATTAACGAAGTTTGTTGGAGAGACAGACAAATGCTTCCCAAAAATAGTTATTATGATTTTTACAATCTAATGATTACAAAAAATAAATTCATTTCAAAAAATGATAAAGATACAATTGAAACATGTATTCATAATATGAAAAGAAGGAAATACTTAGCTTGTAAATACTATCGTCTATGGCTTATTAGGACAATCCAAAAATTTTACAAATGTGTTAACGAGAAAGATTTAATGCTTGATACATTTAATAACGAACAGAAATGTATTTACATTACTGAAAACTTGTACGTGTTCAAATATAAATATGATGAAATGAAAAAAATTATCATTTCTAGCATCATCAGTAGTTCTTATCAAACTCCATACATCAAACAAATCAAAAATGTATATACTCACAACAAACTTTCAAAGATACAACTCTACAATGTATACGTTCAGATGAAGTCTTTTCGCAAGAATATGCATTGGTTAATCGAAGAATATTGTAGACACGACTTTGAACCTACCATAATGCTTAAAAAACATTACAACTACTTGAAGGAATTTGCCATCAAAGAAGATATTATGACATTGAATGATAATGATTTCCGTGAAGAGGCCAAGTCCCTTCTGGAACTTTATGTAAAACACAAAATGCTATCCTACTTTCAAAATTCTATGGAAATAAAAATAGATCATATTGGAATTGAAAAACTGCGTCAATATTTGACAATTCCTATTATTCGGCATACAGAAAAAGTCAATATTGAAAATAATTTCGATTCGTTCTTCAATGAAGAAAACAGAGGTTTTCCTATCGCAATGACAGCACAAATTCAAAAAAATGTATTTCATTTTATTGAAATATTTCCAGATATCGTAAAAATAAAGGAGGTTGCCCCAACGAACAGATACAGATTGCGTAATCACTCTCGAAATAACAATAATTATGTTTATATGCATCAAACGCATCAAACTCAAATTTATAACCAAACGTTCCCATACACATTAAGTTATGTTATTAACGATACCCAAAACTTACACATCAATTAGTTCAATTATTTGATTTCTCTGTTCTGAATTTAATTTCTTCCATAACCTACATACAATTAATGGAAAATAGTTATCATAGTTAGTACTATCAATGTTTTTTAAAGGGAACTTAATATTCGTTTTAGAAATGAGATATCTTATATCTTCCAATATTAACATATAATAACTATTCTTATCAAAGCAAAAATCATCATAACGATTTGTTAGTCTTTTTTGATATAGTTTATAATATTTGGACTGTAATAATGAATATGTATTATGATAATTGATGATATCTTCGCACAAATCTTCTTGTTTAGTTGAACGAGAATAAGGCTCTATAATATCATATATAAGACTTATTGGAATTTGAGACATGAATTTTGAATCCATGTAGTCTATTATATTCTTAAATATGTTCTTTTCATTGTGATAATACGCATTTTATTTTTTATATTTTTTTTACTTTCAAAAATCAATGAAAGGCTTATGTCAATTGTACGGTTTCGTTATGAATCTTTTTTTGCTACAAGGATTACAATATACTCCGAAGCAGACAAAGTATATCAAATATCTGAATGAAGATAACATTAATTTAGTTATATCTTCGGGTCCTGCTGGAACTGGAAAAACATGGCTTGCGTGTGAATACGCAATAAAAAAACTGAAAAAAAACGAAGTCAAAAAAATAATCATTACTCGTCCATTGGTTACATTAGAAGACGAAGATATCGGTTTTTTACCAGGAAATCTTCAAGATAAATTCGGACCATTCAGTCAACCAGTCATTGAATATTTTAAAAATAATTACACTTTAAAAGATATTGATAGACAAATACAGTTGGGAATTCTCGAAACAACTCCTCTTGGATTCTTGCGAGGAAGAACATTCACCGATACAATCATTATAGCCGATGAAATGCAGAATAGTTCTCCTAAACAAATATTGATGCTCTTAACTCGTTTAGGTTCTAACTCTAAACTTATTCTTACTGGTGATATTACACAATGTGATCTAGATCAAAATAAAACTACTGAAAATGGTCTTCTAAAACTCAATGAAAAATTAGATAATTATTATACACATTATCATGAAATGCTTAAAGATGGTATAGCCAGAGTCGATTTTGATCTAGATGATTGTCAAAGATCTATTTTTGTCAAAAAAATTATTCAAATTTGTGATTTTTAAAATCTTTGATTTATCTTTGATTTATTAAAAATGGAAATTTTTTATGCTTTTTGTTATTTTGCAATTAAGACTTTCATTTTCGAATATTGAAAAGCAAGTAAAAAATCTTAAGTATAAATGCTTTCATTCAGAAAATCACTATCTACTTATTTGAAAAAAGAGAGAATTCTTAAATCAAATTTTCAGGATCAGAATCATGGAAACAAAAATTAGTGCTAAAATTTGAGAATTATCATAAAAATGAATTGAAGAATACAAATTGATTTTATCAATTCAAAATATGCCTACATATTGTGTCTATGATAAATGTTCCAAGCGATGTTCTTTTAATCTGCCTTCGGAAAATCAAGGACTCTACTGTTTCGATCATAAGTTCGAAAACATGGTTGATGTGAAAAATAAACGGTGTATACACGAGAATTGTACGAAAAGACCAACTTTTAATCTGCCTACGGAAACTCAAGGACTTTACTGTTCCGAGCACAAAAAGGAAAACATGGTTAACGTGAAACATAAATGGTGTATACACGAGAATTGTACGAAGATACCCGTGTTCAATACCCGTTTTCAAGTTCGTATAATTCAACTCTTTTATGATGATATGTATGAAGAATATCTTTCAAAAAAAGAAGAGGATATTACGTATCTTATCTGTGTCTGATTTGACATTCTTTCTTAAATATGGACTTTATTTTTTTGTCTTCTGTAAGTTTTGTAAGTTTTTTTCAAAATTTTTTTTTTGAATTTCCTAGTTTTGTATTTTGTTCTTTTCCCCCCTCCTCTAAATGATTTGTCCATTTTTGCTTTTGTAGCTTCATCAAATGTTTCAGGAACTGTATTACATGTCATGTCAATTATAATTACATTTTGAAATCCCATATTTTCATTAAGTTTACTTAGTAAAGTCGATAATGATATTCTAAAAACAGTGACTTCATTTTCTCCACCCATCTCTTCATCGCTATCTAAATCCAAGGCATCCCAAGGTTCTTTATCAGCAGACTTATTCCAACTCGGTAGTAAATCCTGTTTTTTTCCATCGGCAGTAAATAAAATAACTCTTCTTGTCATATCATTATCAATACCGTCTTGCAATTTGTCGTCTTTTCTAAGTTCATATATTTTGTCTAGATACTTCTCATTCTTTTTCCAAGAAGACACTTTGTAAAGATTTTTATTCAATAGTTCATGCACATACTCTGTATGTTCCTTCACTATTTTTTGTTTTCTTAAAAGTTTTTCAGAAGATGATAATGAAGTATCTTGAGAAACCTCATCTAATTCTTCTTTTGTGTACTCATTCAAACTTTGTTTCACATCCTCCAAGTCAATCTCTTCATATGAATCATCTTCTGTACATACATGATATTGATGATAGTGTATTTTATCTGCTATGAATTTGGTTGATTTGTTCCAGTCTGTCTCTTTGAATGAATCCATAATTATTTTCTCCATGTGAGAACTCAAACAACCGAAATATCTCGAAGGTACACCACATTTTGTAGTATTAATTTTATGAACATTGCATCCAGATTTAACATATTCCAAATCTTCATAAAATCCATGTGATGCAATCAACAAAACAGGAATATCATATCTTTTCTTTACAGTATCCTTTGAAACACATTTACCTTTACCAAATTGTTTCATTACTCTTATACTTTGCATAGATAAAAAGCGTGGTGCACACTAAAGTTAAAAGTTCGTTGCTCATTAGGGGACAACGACGAACGTTTTTGGTTACGTTTTAACATTTTTAAATGAAAATTCTATTCTATGGATGCCCATAAATCTTAGATTTCAAGATGGAAAGAAAGAACTTCTCAAATATGATGAAGAACGGTATTAGACCTATTTACAATGATTCTGTTAAGAATATTCCCCAAGTTATTAAGAGACAAAGTTATAAAGGTAAAATTTTAAGTTTTACTTCTAAAGAGCGACTGAATTTACTCGTATACACTCTAAAAGAAGAACTTTGTATGAAAGCTAATAATTTTCAAGTTCGTACAATTCAACTCTTTTATGATGATATGTATGAAGAATATCTTTCAAAAAAAGAAGAGGATATTACGTTTTCTTTTTTGCGGAATAAAAATTTAATTAAAATTTTAATTTATTAAAAAAAATCTCATCTACCTGATTCGAACAGATAACCTAGCGATAACAATTGTTTAAAATACTACAGTCGCTCGCTCTACCAGATTGAGCTAAGATGAGGAATTGCGGAATATTGAATCCACAATTTAAAGTAATAAAAAAATTTAGTTATTTAAACGCATTCAATTACAAATACATACGGGAAGAAGTTTTTTTGGATAACGGACCTCTCTATATTTTGGATTCAATATTTTTATATAATGATAAAAAAATCATCAGATTCGCTTATCAAAATATAAATCCAAACGGAAGAAGCATTAAAAAATATAATGTTAAAAAAATATTAAAAATGATTTTAAGTGTTAAAATAATTAGAAAAAGCGATTTTCAAAATGAAAAACGACAAAATCAAATATGAAATAAATGATTTAAATCATTTAAATGATTTAAATCATTTATATATTTACGATCAATATATTCATTTGATTAAAAAAATAGATGAAGGATATCTGCAAGATGTAATTGATTCGAAAATGAATTTCAAATTTTTAAACAAATACCAAATTCAAAATTTGATTCGAATAATTTTATCAAATTGTAATCTTGAAAAACAAAATGAATCTTTCATTTTTAAAGAACTCTGTCTGACCTTAGGAGAGAAAGACTTCTACGAATTTTATTTTGATATTCATGACTTTATGTTTAAGAAAGGACGATATTCTCCATTTAACTCATTGGATATTTTTGTCCAAAATGTGAATGATGTGTATAGCATATTTGATCGAGAAAACAAAAAGAATTTATTCTACTTTAAATGCATTCTAAAAAAATATATTTGTGATGATAATTTCCTGTCACTTATTTCAAACAAACTCTTCCTTCCATATTAGATAATAGGAATTTTTATTTTCTTTACTTTTTGATTTTGGATTTGGCATTGGTCTTCCGTGTTGTTGATTTTTTTGCTTTTGAAATTTCTTCACACATTGTATCCGTATAGTCCGTATTTGGATTATAATTTGGTAAACCAAAGAATGCAACTTTTCCTTTGGTAGGTTTCTTCATAAGGAAATAATTATCTTTATTAGGATTATACCAAATACTCCAAACAGTACTTACATCCAAGAGTTTTGTATTTTTCGGTGTTGTGTTGGATAGTTTATTCATAATTTGAATTTTTGATGGAGGTTCTCGGTAGTTATGAATAGAAATATTCTTTTCGTTCATTTTGATATACCATCCATAACGTCCCAAATTCAATGATAGTGTCGTCGGTGTTCCTTCTATGTCTATATCCATGTCTCTAGGAAGTGATAAAATATATTCCGCTTCATCTTTCGTTATATCTTGAATGTTTTTTACAGATGGTGGTAAAGAAGCATATTTTTCAATCTTTTCATTTTGGTTATCCTGGTTATCTTGGTTATCCTGGTTATCTTGGTTATTAGTCTCACTTTTGGCTAATGCCATGCCATTCCGAGTCTGGACGATACCCATATTCTCACTAATCTTGTGAATCCACGAGATTGTTCTTATAGATGTTGGTGGGGAAATGTCATCAATTGTAGTTTTTAATTTCTTATAGAATTCCGAAACAAAACTTTTCCATTCAATTTCTCCATTCGCAATTCTATCCAGGGATTCTTCGAGTTTTGATGTGAAGTCTGGTTGAATAATGGCTCCACAATTACTATCTAAAAAGTGAATTACATTTTTCCCTAGTTCACTTACTACAAATACATTCTTTTGTCCTCCGATTTTCTGAATGTAGGTATTTTTGTCAATTTTTAACTGATTTGTTTTATACCAATTAAATATTTGTTGTTCTTCATCCATTACCTTATTTGTTCCCAATGTTACATAACCTCGTTGTTGTATTTTCTGAATAATTGAAGAAAATGTAGAAGGTCTCCCAATTCCTGTTTTTTCTAATTCTTTAATCAAATCTCCCTGATTATATGGTGATGGTGGTGTCTCAGAAGTTTCTTTCACATTTATTCCTTCCAATTTCAATCTATCTCCTACATTGATTTCTGATTGACTTTTATTTTGATTTTTAAAATTTGTTGATTCTTCTTCTTTCATAGAAATTGTTTCCGAATCTACAGGATATTTCAATCTCTGAAATCCTTGAAATTTTAGAGTACGGAAAATAGATTCCCATAATTCATTTTTTATATGAGATGACTTTGACGAGTCTGACGAATTTAACAAATTATCCGGACACAATTGTATTAATAACTCATCATATTCCGCACAAGCCATCTGTGAAGCAACACTACGCAACCAAATTACAGTATATACCTTTTTATCATAGATGTCAATATCAGATGGAAAGTTATCAACTTTAATTGGACGAATTGCCTCATGTGCTTCCTGAGATTTTACTTTTACATTCTTTTTTTGAAATACATGCGGCTGATGATATTCCTTTCCATAATTTTCCGTAATGTACTTCTTCACATTCCCACAAAAGTCTTTTGAAAGTTCCGTAGAATCTGTACGCATATAAGTAATATAACCCTTCTCATAAAGTTTCTGGGCGGATTTCATACAAGCATCTGGACTGATTTGAAATTTACGATAAACTTCCTGTTGTAGACTGGAAGTCGTACACGGAGGTTGAGGTTTCATCTTCTTCACAGATGACTTTTTTTCTAAGACTTGTAAAATTTTACTCAAATTGGTAATCCAATCTGATACTTCTGTACTATGAACTAATTTATTCTTCCTCTGCACGTTTCCAATTTTTTCAGCATTTCCCGTACATTTATAGGACTTTTCACCGGGTTTCTGTTGTTCTTGACGAGTCAAACACATTTTCATTGTTGGAGACTGACATCTTCCACCTGATAATCCTCGTTGAATATGTCTCCAAAGTAATGGAGAAATCATAAAACCATAGAGCATATCCAGAAGTCTTCGTGCTTGTTGGGCGTGAAAAAGTTCTTTATCCAATCTTCCAGGATTATTTATTGCCTCTTCCAAAGCCTTTTGAGTAATTTGATTGAATCGAATTCTTTCTGTATTATCTACATTCAACTTCAAAGCTCGCATCAGATTCTCCGCAATAGCCTCCCCTTCACGATCCATATCTGAAGCAATCATGACTCGCACATTATTTTTTTTAGGACCGACAGCCTTTTTCAAGTCACTCACAACTTTTTTCTTATCACTATTGACTTCATATTCCAAAGTAATATTATCAGCATCAAACCATTTCAAATTATGGGGAATATCCATAATATGACCACAACTTGCCATGCATTTCATACCAGTTAAATGTTCTATTTTACGACATTTTCCAGGAGATTCTACAATAATGAGTGACATGACTTTGCTTTGATTTTATCTTCATAAATTGTATTCTATATTCATTTTTTTGTTTTATTTTGTTTTGTTTTGTTTTGTTTTTGGGAGTTGTTCTCTTGTGATGTAAATAAGAGATATAACAATAAAAATGAACTATATATTTGTATTCAATAAAGAAAAAAGAAAATATAAATATGAATGTGCCTGGGTATAAACTTATGAAAGGGGTTTGTTACAATATTCATCTAAAATCGTGGTTTGATGGTTCAGAGGTAAGGTTCATTGGGAATGATTATATTGTTCTAGTTGGCAAATTCGTAAATTCTTTTAATAATATCTATGTGTTTGAGGTTTCTCATGAGACTGATTTATTAAATAATATAATTTGGTCTGTGAAAGAATTTCATTGCGAAGATGGATATTTGAATAATCAATTTTACTTGCATATTCGCAAAACATCTACAGAATTAAAAGAAAGTATGAAAAGTGGCTACTTTAAATCAAAAATTCCATTACTCCAAGATAAAACAAAATATGAATTATCAAGCAAAGAACTCGGTATTTTTAAAAAATATTGTGTATATTAGTGTGTGTATATTATTATTTATTACACACAATCGCTGTCTACCATCTCGTGAACTAATTTTTGGAAACTACATTGAGGTTTCCAATTTAATTTTGTTCTGGCTTTTGTTGAATCACCAAGTAACTCTTCTACTTCTGCTGGTCGGAAATAATTTTCAGATACTCTTATATAGACTTTTTTTGTTTTTTTATCAAAACCAATTTCGTTTATTCCTTCACCTTTCCATTCAATTTCTATCCCTTTATATTTGAAAGCCTCTTCAATGAATTCACGTACAGAATGGTATTCATTCATAGATAATACATAGTCATCTGGACTGTAATATTGAAGTATTCGCCACATTCCTTCTACATAATCTTTAGCATGACCCCAATCACGTTTGGCATTGAGATTTCCCATAAATAAACATTCCTGTTCTCCTTTCAAGATTTTGGATAGTCCAAGTGTAATTTTTCTTGTTACAAATGTTGGTCCTCTTCTGGGTGATTCGTGATTGTATAAAATACCGTTACAAGCAAATAAGTTGTAAGACTCACGATAATTTATTGTAATCCAATATCCATATAATTTGGCAACACCATATGGGGATCTAGGATAAAATGGAGTTGTTTCACTTTGAGGAACTTCTTGCACTTTACCGTACAATTCTGATGTAGATGCTTGATAAAATCTGATTAATGAATTATCAATTTTACAGTTTCTAATAGATTCTAAAACTTTCAAAACACTCGTACCACTAGCAATGGAAGTAAATTCAGGCATTTCAAAAGAAACTTTCACATGACTCATTGCTGCTAAATTATAAACTTCCAAACGTGTTAAATCAGGGTTCTCATCATAAATTTTATTTAAAATAGAAATGAGATTAATACTATCTGAAACATCACCATAACATAATGTCAATTTACCCATTATGTGTTCTATTCTTCTTGTGTTGAAGTCTGAGGATCTTCTAATTATACCATACACATTATATTCTTTTTCAAGTAAAAGTTCCGCTAAATAAGAACCATCCTGACCTGTAATACCTGTGATTAGTCCAACACGAGTCATGTATATGTAATATGTTAAATTTTTTAAAAAAAAGATTTTTTAAAAAAAAGATTTTTTTAATTTTGAAGTTTATTTTATCTTCTTCTTATTAAAAATTTACTTAAAAATCTATCTTCAATTATAATTATGGACTGTAGTATGAACGGTAGAGTTTTAGTTACAGGAGGTTCAGGACTAGTAGGAAAGGCAATTGAAACAATAGTTCAAAATAATAATTTATACAATGATTACGATTTCAAGTTCCTTTCCTCAAAGACTTGTGACCTTACAAATTTAGAAGAAACTCGCAATTTATTCGACAAGTATAAACCAGATTATGTGATTCATCTCGCCGCCTATGTTGGAGGTTTATTCAAAAATTTAAATAACAAAGTCGCAATGTATGAAATAAATACTCTTATAAATACCAATGTCATCAAATGCTGTCACGAATTTAAAGTCAAAAAATGTATTTCATGTCTCTCAACATGCATATTTCCCGATAAAACAACTTATCCAATTACAGAAAAAATGTTACACGACGGTCCTCCACATGATTCTAACTTCTCCTATGCCTATTCCAAAAGAATGTTACAAATACAATCAAGAGCCTATTGTGAACAATATGGATCTAAATTCTATTCTGTAATACCAACAAACATTTATGGACCCCATGATAATTTCTCGTTGGAAGACGCTCATGTAATCCCAGCACTCATTCACAAATGCTATTTAGCAAAATTAAATAATGAAAAATTTGTAGTAAAAGGTTCAGGCAAACCTCTCCGACAATTTATCTTTTCTCATGATTTAGCTAAACTTATGATGTGGACCTTATTCAATTATGAAGATAATGAACCCATAATTCTTTCTGTTTCAGAAGAAAAAGAAGTTTCAATTAAACAAGTTGCCGAATATATCGCTAAACATATGAATTACGAGAGTAGCCTTACTTTTGATGAATCTTTTTCCGACGGTCAATACAAAAAAACTGCTGACAACTCCAAATTACAAAAGTTATATGGAGAATTCCAATTTACTGAAATATCAGATGGAATTAAAAAATCTATAGATTGGTTTATTGAAAATTTTGATGTAGCTCGTAAATAAGTTTTTTTTTGTTTTAGTTATTTTTATTTGTTCGAAATCAAGTAAATATATCTGATCCTAAACTGGGATTCCCTGTAGCCAAAATCTTACGACTTGCGTAGAATATGTTGCGAGTCATCAAATAGTGATTCATACAATGATCAGTTGGACCGTTGAATTTATTTTTGTTAAAATACTCTATATAATTTTTTGCACCTTGCAGTGTAATGACATAAGCCAAAGAACAAGGATTAATAGAATATCGTAATACTCCTATACAACCATTGATCGCCTTGGAACACATTTTTGCTTCATAGTCACGACAATTATCTAATTCTATGGGAATACTCGTTTTTCCTATTGCCATTTTATGAAGTCCAATATTAACTATATCAAATTCGTTTGTGATGTATTCACCTAATATATTCATATTTTTAAGAAATTGTTTACAAAATACAACATCATCCTGACAAATCAAAATATTTGAGTATTCTTTTTCTATCATTTCTTTCATTATATAATAATGACTCAATTGATTCCCTATAAGAGCTTTATTATTTCTACATCTTTTCACATCCATTGTGAAAAGATTCAATTCTTCTTCACTAAAATTATATGTCGAACCATCAATAGCAGAAAATCTTTCTATCATTTCCTGAGGTATTGAATGTTTTTCACATTGTTCCAAAAAGTGCTTATTCCTGTCTTCTCTTCTATCTAAATTAATATAGTATATCTTGTCAATCGTCATTATTTTTTACAATACAAAGTTCTTTCTTAAATAAAAACATATTGAATGATGAATATGAAATATGAAATGATTAAAAAGATAAAAATGAATAAATTTTGGGATATATGAGATATAAAGATACATTAGATAAAAATAAGATTAAAGACTTTGAATAATTATACATATAATTATGAAGTTTCTTCTATCTACTCTATTTTTAGTTGCTGGACTTTTCAAAAGGACTGTATGTCTTTCTAATTATAAAAGACATGGTTCTATCAGAACTTATAATACAGATCATATAAGGGAACTCGCAATTTCATGGCTTCAAGAAAAAGATAAATACGATCCGTTATATTCACTCAGGATTATTGAAGCACTTGATGCCATAAAATTCAGTTATAATCACTTCAATGACTCAAATGCTTGTATCTTTTTATGGGAAAGAAATGATGAAAAATATATTATACTCGCACTAGTTGAAACATGTAAAGGATATTTCTCAGATAAAAAAAGCAAAGGCACGATTGAAATTCATGGAATACTTGAACATCCAGAAAATGTTTATAATAGAAATAATTTCCATGATATTAAAAAAGATATTTGTACCTTTGCTGATAATAGAAATTTCAAAACAAACTTCAAACCAATTATAAATTGGTCTCACGGATTTTATTTTAAGGATGTTTTTACAATTAATGATTCATAAACTTGTAACATATGAATTCAAATATTAAATTTTTTTATTCGTGGGTGGGTCAGTTGAAGGTGATTTTTTTAAGACTTAGCTTCTTTAGCTTCCTTAGCTTCTTTTTCTAATTTCTGAATATCATTTAATCTATTGTTTATAGCTTTTAAAATGTGATCTTTTTTATGAACTTTTTTTTGTTCCAAAAGATACCTTTTCCAAGAACTATTTAAATAGACTTTCGGTCTGACTTGTTCTCTTTTATTCATGATTTCAATTAAATCATTTCTCTTTTCTAATAGAGAAACATTTTTTTTTTTAAACAAATTTCTAAAATGTACGTTTGGATTCTTCCTAGCATTATGTCTTTTTGGTTGATATTTGTATTTATTTTTTGATACTCCGCCACCACGCATCTCCTTAACTCCATAAAAGTATTCCCAAGATTGAGTACGATAATGATTCAACTCAATAATTCCATTGAAAGCATTTAAATTCTTTTTGGAATTTTTGAAATTTGGTGAAGCCAAGGCTTCTCTATTAAATTTGACGTCGTGAATATATACTGAAGAAAGGTGTTTTGTTCTACATATATTCTTAATACCAATAACTGATAACGGATCTTTTGATGAACTATGTGTTAATACATTATCATTAATAATACTATTTGGTTGGGAAATTTCGGTATGTCTAAATAATTTCCAACGTATTTTTATTAAATTCAGATCCTTAGCAAAATCACTATTTAAAACATCTTTCAAGGTCTTATCCTTTTCTGGACTATAAATAAATTCATCCATATCCATACAAATTAACCAGTCATATTCTTGGTATCTCTTTCTATAATAATTATAATCAACCACTTGTTTATCGGATTTTGATTTTAATAATTCCAGTTTATTTTCTTTTATTAGTACGTCCAACCATGGATTTACTTCTAAAAAATTATCATCCGATTTATGATCGATTAGAAAAATCTTATCAATGCCTTCTAATAAATGATGGTGAACCCATTCAAATAAAATATGTCTTTCATTTTTGAAACGACATAATAAACAAACCGTTTGCTCTAACATAGTCGTATACTTTAAAAACAGTCTAGTGTATAATTTAAATTTATATTTTTTAAAATACTTATGAAACAATCATGGCTTTGAAGTGGAATAATGCTGGGCAAAATAGGCCTCGTCTAAGTTTTTAATACCTTTTCCATGAAACGTTTTACATATCGTGTCATTTTTGTTTTTTTTGTTTTTTTTGTTTTTTTTTAAATATTTTTATTTTTATATTTCTTTTTTTAATAAATATATACTATGTCAATAACTCATTTTATAAATCCAAACGTGATTGGAATTGA
>CERI01284257.1_pt1 | contig 14547 bp, 16 predicted proteins | sample 350261 | NCBI WGS metagenome assembly CERI01 (sample SAMEA2620979, study PRJEB7988) | marine metagenome | isolation source: saline water (ENVO:00002010), including
AAGAGAAGAAAAACTTTTAAAACTTCTAGATCTGCATCGAGGCAAACATGGAGAATTTGACTGTATAATTCCCGGCAGTGGAGGAAAAGATAGCTGTATAGCCTCTCATACTCTTAAATTTAAATATGGAATGAACCCATTAACTGTTACTTGGCCACCAATTTTATATACAAAGTATGGCTACCAAAACTACAAAAATTGGATCAGCACAGGCAAGCTTTCTAACATTAGCGCAAAAAGAGATGAAAATACTATGAAAATTTTAACTAAACTATCTATAAAAAACTTATTTCACCCCTTTCAAACATTTATGCTAGGTCAAAAAATTTTTGCCTCTAAAATTGCCTTAAAGATGAGAATCCCTTTAGTTTTTTTTGGAGAAAATGAAGCAGAACATGGTAATGATGTTGCTGATAATAAAATTCCAAATAGAGATAAAAAATTTTTTGCATCTCAAAATTTAAATAAATTATTTTTAAGTGGTGTCAAAGTTAACAAACTTATTAATTTTTATAATTTAAAAGAAAAAAATTTAAAAGATTTTTTACCAATTGATATGAATGACATTAATAAATTTAATATTGATCAACAATATTTAGGATATTATTTAAAATGGACGCCACAAGAAACGTTCTACTTTGCAGTAAAAAATAGTGGATTTTTACCTAGACCTTTTAGAACCCAAGGAACCTATAGTAAATATAATAGTATTGATGATAAAATTGATGACTTGCACTACTATACTCAATATATAAAATTTGGTTATGGAAGAGCACATTGTGACATATCTCAAGAAATAAGGAATGATCATTTAACCTACGACGAAGGACTAAAATTAATAAAAAAATATGATGGTGAGTTTCCAGATATTTATTTTGATGAGATTATGAATTACTTAGATATTAAAAAAGATGAATTTTTTAAACTATGTAATAATTTTAGATCTCCACATATTTGGGCAAAAACAAAAGGGCAGTATAAATTGAGACATACAGCTAATAAAGATGGGGTAAATGATTAAAACAAGCGGAAAAGATCTATTTAAATGTTATTAAAATTTCCAGATAAAGAAAATTATGCTGTTGGTTGCTTTGTATTTTTAAAAAAAAATCTAACTATAATAATTTTAACTACTATTTATAAAAAAATTAAAAAAGTAATGAGTTTATTAAGCAATAGTAGAGTTTTCTAAATTATTGAATTCAAGTTACATGAGTTTTCATATTATAATTGTTTATTAAGATATGAGCGCTAAAGAGTTAATAGGAATAATTATTTTAGTTATTGAATTTATATATAATAAATAATTTTAAAAATATATAATAATCTCAAAAATATTATGAGAATAAAAAAAAATATATTTTTTCATCTAGGTGCATTATCTCCTATAATAGAAACTGAACTGGAGCTAATCAAAAACTCTCAAAGAAAAGGTCATCAAACAATCGTAGTGCAGTGTATTGGAAATATAAAATCTTGTTATTGGAATATAGATAATTTTAGACCCTATTGTAATGTTTGTAAGTCAAAATTTCAAAATGGAATTGAATTATTGGGTTTAAAAAATAAAATAGAACTTATAAATCTTGATCCAAATTTAAATAAAAGACAAACCTATATTAAATCAAAAAATATTAATTCTATAAAAAAATTTGTTTATGATAATGCTCCTTTGGGTTATGGTATTTTATCAAGTTTGCAAACTCTTTTAAAAGACTATCGGCCAGATTTAACTCTTCATAAAAAACTCTTTAAAGATATTTCAAATAGTTCTATAATGATATATGATTTCGTCAAAAGGTTGCTGATTGAAAAAAAACCAGATGAAATTTATATTTTTAATGGTAGAATCGCTGAGTCTTGGCCAATAGTTTGTTTAGCAAAAAAATTAAATATCAATTACTATACCTATGAAGTTGCTAATTCTAGCAAAGATAAATTTCAGATTTATAAAAATACAACAATTCATCTTGCCAATAGCCAAATTAAAGTTCCTAAAAATTATCTCAAAAAAAATTTAAAACATAAAATTAAAATAGCTGCAGATTTTATTTATAAAAAAAAAAAATTATTTAAAAATTCAACTTTAAGAAATTACACAAATAATTTTAAAAAAAATCTTCTTCCAATAAATGTAGACTATAAGCTTAGAAATATATGTATTTTTAATTCTAGTATTGAAGAGCTAAACTCAATTAAAAACTTTTCATTAAATATATATAAAAATCATAACAGTGCGATTTTTAAAATATTAAAACATTTTAGATCTAATAAAGAATTCTTTTTTTATCTAAGATTACACCCTGGGTTAGCCTTCAAGAATGTCGACTCAAGCCAAATGAAGGAAATCATATATGAGTGCAAAAAATATAAAAACCTCAAAATTATATGGCCAGAAGATAAAGTTGATAGTTATAGTCTTGCAAAAATTTCTGAAAAAATAATTACTTTTGGATCTACAATTGGATTTGAGTCTTCATTCTCAGGAAGACCAGTAATCAGTTTGGATAATAAGTTTTTTAAAAATCTAAATTATGCATATTTCCCTAAAACTCATACACAAGCTATAAATTTAATTAAAACAAAAAAATTAAAGCCAAAAAATATGTTTAATTCTCTATTTTTCTTTAATCATTTATTGAATAGAGGACAAAGATTTAAGTATTTTCAAAGTAAAAATAAAAATTTATTTTTTAATAAACAAAAAATTAAACCAGACAAAATTAAACTTATAACATACTATTTTTTTAAAGTTTTTTACAAAATAAAAAAATTTAATTTGATTTCAATTTTAAATTTTATAAAAAACTTAAGAATAATTAAAAAATATTTTTATTATTATTGATTTACTTAATTAATTGTTCTTTTTTAAGTATCATTAATTGACTACTAACAAATGATAAATTCAAGTTACATTTTATTGCTATATCAAAAATTGAATGATAACCATCACAATAAGCAAGTAAATTCATCATATCTTTTGTTTTATTTTTTTTATCATTTTGTATAAAATTTATTTTAGGATAAAGGTTTCTTTTATCCATTTTAGGCTCACAAATATATTTGTTTTTTGGAAATAAATTAGATTCAAATGAGTCAATAATTTCTTTAAAAATTTGAAATGAGCCATCTAATCCTTTTTGTGATACATAATTAAGATCATCACCACTGGTATGATAAAATTTAAACTTTCCATATTTTGTTCTTGAAAAGCCGCAAAACGGTAGATCAACACCTGGATAACAGTACTGTCTTTCATCTGAGCCTCTTTCTAAAAATGAATAAAACTTTTTTTTATCTCTTCCTAAAAAAGCTGCTTTTATAGCTTTATCAGCCAATGTATTTTCTTGTCTTGAACTTATATGACTAAAATCTCCATTGTCACCAACACAAGAAATATTAAACCCTGCAATCACATCCTTTTTTAAGTTTTTTAAATTTTTATTTATATAAGCTATTGCACCAATAGTTTCTGGAGCAAAAACAAATCTATAGGAAAATAAATTTTTTCTATATGTTTTCTTAATATAGGACGCTAAAGCTGATGATAATACAGGGCCAGATAATTCATTATTAGCCATTGATGGATGGCAAATATATGTTGAAAAAAAAATTTCCTTTTTTATTTTTCCTCTAAGATATATCTCTCCATAATGCATTTTACCCTTGGTAAATTTACTATTAATAACTACTTTATATTTACCTGTTGGAAGTTCCTTTTTAACTTTATCTTGAATGCAAAAACCCCAAGTTTTGTTGTAGTATGAAGTAACATATGGGATTAAATTGGGAAGCTTTGGTAAAGTAAACAAATTCTTTAATAGCTCTTTTTTTGTAACTGTTTTATTAATTGGTTTTGAATATTGCACGACATGCAAATTATTTTTTTTTAAATCAGCATATTTTTTTCCATTCTTATCTAAAAAATAAGCCTCTGATATCTCCCATACATCAGGAATTTTCCAGTCAAAAACTTTTTTTCCTGATTTAAAGTATTTAATTTTTAATTCATTATTTATCTTTTTTAAATAATTTAAAGTTTTTATATTTCCTTTACCAGTTAAAGATCTATGAAAAGGAAACATATCTTCCATCCATTTAATCATGTGCATAATTTTAATTTTTTAGTAATTTTTGTAAAAATACGTTTATTCGTCCAAGGTTGAAGATGCTTAGTTTTTTCTTTAAATTTATTTGACAATAAAAAAGCTTCTTTTTTATTTAAAATTTTTTTATAATAAAACTTATCCATTTCTTTTGAACAAATTCTCTCTAAGATTGCTATTTCTTCTATTTTTAATTTTTTTCTCCAAAGATTACCAAAAGGTTTTTGCATATTATTTATGCTGCTAGTATTTTTTTTCCAAATATCATTTGTTTCTTTATTAATTATTTCATTCTTAATTTTAAAACTTTTTAATCCCAAAAATATTAATATTTTTTTAATTGTTATATCTTTTTTTTTAAAAATATTTTTGAATTCAATAGAAATGTAATTTTTTTTTTTTCGTAAATACGTATCAATCATCATGTTATTTTTACACAATAATGCTATCATTATAATTGGATGTTTTTTAGTAGTATCAAAGTCAGAAAGTCTATTATTATTTGAGTAATTCCTTGAGCAAGCTATTTCTCTTGGGTCTCTTATCAAATTAATAACAAAAATATTTTTTAAATTTACCAAAATAGGTAACAGTGAAGTTAGATAACCCTCTTTAAAACCAACATAACAAATTTTTCTATTATAAGAAAATTTTTTTCTGTAAGTAATGATAGTTTTTGCTAAAATTGTAATAAAAAATTTTAATGAAATTGTTTTTTCATTTATATTATTTATTTCTTTATTTAAAATCTCATAAAAAAATTTTTTTGTAAATAAAAATTTTTTATTTTTAGGATTAACTTTTAAATAAAGTAATAATTTTTTTTCAATATTTTTTTTTTTTATTTTTAAATCTTCAGCTTTTGTTTGAAATATTTTTTTATTAAAAAATAAACCTGTTGGAAAATCATTTATATATTTAAAATTCATTTTTTTTCTCAACACCTCCTCATACATCTTAAATATAAAAAAACATGGCTGCATGAGAACTTCAAAATGTTTTGTGTTATCAAGTTTTTTTTGAATAAATGTAGTTCCCGAACGATAATTGCCATTTATAATTATAACTTTTTCTCTCATAATTTATTTTTTTATTTTTTTTATATATTCAATAATTTTTTCTTGGGAAGAAAAATTCTTAATATCGAATTTATCAAGATTTATTTTTATATTCATTTTTTTTTCTAAATTTGTAATTAATAAAATAATACTAAATGAGTCCAGTAAACCTTCTAATATTAAATTAGTATTTTTTTTATATTTACTATTTGCTGGTAAAGATATTTTTAAAATTTTTTTAATTTCTTTGTCTATCAAAATATTCTTCTTTCAATTTAGTCCTATGAATTTTACCATTCTGATTTTTTGGTAAATTAGAAAATTCAATAAATTTTTGTGGTATCATATACTTTGGAAGTGATTGATATATTTTTTTTTTAATTTTATCAATATCTCCAGTATGAGATATAAATGATACTATTTGATCTATATTATCTTTTTTTCCAAAACTAACAAAATTTTCTTTCACTACATCAATTTTATTTATTGATTGTTCTATTTCACCAAGCTCTATCCTATGTCCAAGATATTTTATTTGATTATCTGATCTATTAGAAAAATAGATATTTAAATTTTTTTTATCCATATATACAAGGTCACCTGTTTTATAAACTATTTCATTATATTTTTTATTAAATGGATTTTGGATAAAATTTCTTTTTGTTTCATCGCTAATATTAAAATATCCTTTAGAAACGTTTTCACCACCAATAATTAGCTCACCTATATTTCCTTTAGCACTTTTATTGCTATTTTTATCTATAATATAGTGTTTAAAATTATCTGCCAACTTTGATCCAAATGGAGCGAATCTGCTCATCTCTCGTTTTGTAAAATCAAAATTTGTTATTCTATAATTTGAGCAAATACATGTACATTCTGTTGGTCCATAAACATTAAATAAATTAATTTTACTATTAACATTCTTATATAATTCCTTTAGCTTAGATTTAACAAAACCCTCACCACCAAATATTATTTTATTTAATGATGTTTTTAAAATTTGTTTTTTTTTAAAAAATCCAAAAGACATCAAATAAATTATTAATGATGGAACAGAAAACCATATTGTTGATTTAGAATTTTTTATTTTTTTAATTAAATTTTTTGCATCTATTAATTCAATTGAGTTAAATGGTACAATTGCACTTCCATTAAACAAACCAGCATATATATCAAAAACTGAATTATCAAAATGTAGAGCATTTAAATTTGTTAATATATCTTTTTTATTTATAGAATATTCTTTTTTGCACCATTCAGAAAAGTTTAACAAATTTTTATGAGTTATTGTGACTCCTTTTGGATTGCCAGTAGAGCCTGAGGTAAACATGATGTATGCTATATTTTCTGAGTTTATTTTATCGTAATTTTTTTTATTTTTTTTTAATGATATTTTATTAATTTTTTTTCTTATGCTATCCGAGTCTATAAATTTAGTTTTTTTTGATTTTTTTTCTTTATGAAGTTTATTTTCTTCATATATACATACTTTGGGCTTTAGATTATTAATAATTTTTCTAATTCTAATATTTGGAGATTGAATATCTAAAAAAGAATAGGGCGCTCCAATTTTAATGCATGCAATTAAAAGCCCATAAGTAAAAAAATCTTTTTTTAATGAAATACAAACTCTGTCACCAACTTTAACTTTATTAATTATTAGATAGTTTGCTATTTTGTCAGATATTTTATCAAGTTGGCCAAATGTCAGCTTTTTTTTATCTAAAATTATTGCAGTTCTATTTGAGTTTTCCTCAACAATCTTAGAAAATTTTTGAGCTAAATTATAAATGAACATTTAAACTTTATCAGTAAAAAATTTAGTATTTTTTTTCATACCTTTTATCCCTTCAAAAAAAAAGTCTTGAGCTTTTACAATAAAAATTTTGTTATTCAATATGTTAAAAGATACAAGTTTTTTTTTTCTAAACAAAACTTTTTTTATATTTTTTTCTGAATAAGTATATTTAGAATTTTTAATTTTTAAAAAGCAATTAAACTCTCCTTTAGTTTTTCTTTTAAAAATCCTATAAAAACCTCTTAATCTAAAACTTTTTCTGTAAAGAATCTTTTTAAAATTATCATTGAAATACTGTTCCACGTAGTGCACAAATGTTGGGTCAAATTTATTTAGTCCAAAAGAAATTAGTTTTGTTTTTTTATTATTAATTTTTTCAAATAAACTATTTTTTCCAAAACTATTATTACTTATTTTGACAAATTTATTTTTATTTCTTCCAAATATTAAAAATGAAAACATTGGATCATTTGTTCTAACAATTTTCATATTATTTCTAACATATTCAGGGAATATCCCTGTTGAACACTTTGTTTTTTTTTTATCAAAAATTTTATCCTTAATTTTTCCCTTTCCCCAACTGTAGGTAAAAGATGGTAAAACAAGAGTTCCCTTTTTTCCAATTAATTTTAAAAGTAAATTAAAAAAAAACCTTAAAGGAAATTTAAAATTTTTTTTTTGAAAGTATATAACTAAATTTAAAAGATCAGACTCTAAATAAATTGTATCACCTTTTTTTATAAATTTTTCTAATTTTAAATAAAATAAATTAAATAAATAATTTTTATTATTACTCATGAAAATGACAATTTAAATATTACCTCACCATCAAAAATACTTATTTTTTTTTGATTTATGATATCAATTCCCATTGAAAGTAATTTTAATTTTTTATTCATGTAATTTACCTTTAATATAATTTTAAGCTTATCTTCAACAAAGAAAGGTTTTTTAAAATTACAAACTTGTTTTAGACATAGTTCATTGCCTCCAGGTAAATACATCCCATAAATTTGAGATAGAGCTGCAGTTAATAAAAACCCATAACCTAGTTTTTTTTTGTATCCATATTTATTATAAAAAAATTTTTTAGTATGTATTGGACTTTTGTCTCCTGAAAAAGTAGCAAAATCATTATGAATTTTTTCAGAGATATTTAATGAAAATTTAAAAGTGTCACCAATTTTAATTTTTGAATTTCTGTAATTTTTATACTTTTTTTTTATTAACATTTTTTAAATAATATGAATTTATAACATTTAATTTTTTTTTCATTTACTCCAAAAGTTTCTAGGTAAAACTTCTCACCTATTTGGATAAAACCAGCTCTTTTAGCATATTTAAGTATATCTTTTTTTTTTAAAAAATTTATTGGATTTTCTTTTTCTGATATTTTTTTCTTAAAATAATTATTAGAAATATTTAAATATTTTTCTGTTATCTTTTTTTTATCTTTTTTTAATTTAAATTCATGCTCTATGAAATGAGCCACAAATAGTCCATTTTTTTTAATATTTTTTGATGAATTCAAAAAATGAAACTGTATTTCTTTTTTGTTTAAGTAATATAAAAAATCAATACCATATACTAAGTCAAATTTTATTTTGAATGGAATTTTTTCTTTTCCCGCATCCAAATTAACTAGGTTCTTTTTTTGTGCTTTAGAAAAATTATTAAAAGCATATTTATTAATATCAGTCCCATAAATATTACCACCTCTCCTTTTAAATTCTTTTAAATCTTCACCAGAGAAATATCCTACCTCTAATATTTTTTTATTTTTGTAATTAAAATCAACTTCTTTTAATAGTCTATGAATAGATTGGTTTGGGCAGTAATATTGTTTTATTTTAAAATCTTTCCAATAATTTTTTAAATTTTGATTAAAACTCATTTTAAAAAATTTTTTATTGATATATTTGCAATAATTTATCTTTTATCCCATCTATAATATCATGTTGACCTTTTCCTTTGAGATAATCACAATTTTTACATGGCCCTATTTTTGATCTTTCACCATTTATATGAAGTAATCTAAATTTTTTTAAACTTTCACCGCTCCAAACTTCTGAGAATGATTCATTTTTTAAATCACCAACAACTGTACCATGAGACCAATCAACACAACAAACTGATGCTGAGCCATCAAAATTAATTGATAATCGTGAAAAAGGGTCCGGGCAAATTTTTGGTTCAATTTTTTGCTTTTTTCTTTCTTTACCTAGTCTCCAGTCATATTCTTCAGATCTAGTCCATCCCATTACTGGGTTGATTACGACTCTATCACAAATTTTTTTGTAATCATTATAATAATTTTCTTTTGTTTCTAAATCCATATTTTCTGCATCCACATAAGATACAATAATTTCAATATTTTTGTTTATTTTATTTTTTAATTTATAAAAATTCTCAATATTTTTTTTTATTTCTTTTATTTGAAAATTAGTTTTTGTTATATCTTTATATCCCTGAACACTTAGTGATTGCATAGAAACTCTCACTACATCGATTCCTGCCTCTATCAATCTTTTTGAAAGATCTTCTTTTAATAAAGATCCATTAGTAGTTGTTGCTATATATTCAAATATGTTTTTATTTTTTACATATTGAATCATTTCTGGTAACTTTTTATTCAACAATGGTTCACCATCCTTAAATAGTAATAAACTTTTAATCTTTAAATTTACTGACTTTGATAAATTTTCGATATCATCAATAATTTTTTTAAATAAATTGAAATCCATTATTCCTTTTGGTCTACTGTATTCTTTTAAAAGATCTTTATTTGCAGTTGGGCAAAAGCTACACCTATAATTACATAGATTACTAGGATCTATCATGATTGAAATAGGTAGCTTCAATGGTAGAGCACTTTTCAAATCTATTGTTTTGTTGCCCACAAGAGGCTTTATTGGTTTCATCACAATGTTTATAATTAAAATTATAAAAAATTAGTTTCACTTTTTAATACTGTTAAGCTATTATACAATTTTAATTTAATAAAAATATACTTAAATTAATACTTTTTGTGTATTACAAATTAACAAAGGTGTTGGTGCACAATAGATTTGAAATTTTTGCTATCTTCAAACTATAGATACAATAACTTTTTTAATAAATTTTGAATTTATTCCAGCTGCAATCGAATAACTTAATAAAAGATGATTATTTATTGGATAGATACTTTCTAGTACTATATTTTTAATCATCTCTAACTAAAATAATGAATAAAATAATGAATAAAATATTTTTTTTTACACTCTAAATAAATTTATTTTATTCAATTTATTTTGTTATATTTTAACATAGGTATTTTTTTCATAACTTCATTTAAAATTGTCTGTGTATGAAATATATTTCTAATATTAATTCTACAATTTTTTTTTTTATCTGATTTTATAGAATTTATAAAATCAATCATTTCAAATAAATAAATTTCATTTTTTTTTACAGGGCATTTATACTTTATTTTATTAAAATTAGTGTTTTTACAGATATAATTTTTATTAAAATCATAAATCAATTTACTTTTCGTGTCATAAACTTCTATTTTTCTCTCAGAATATTTTGAAGCAAAATTTAAGTATAGATTTGATACAGATCCATTGTAATGTTTTAAACAAATTAAAATTTTATCTTCTACATCAATTTTTAGAGTGTTTTTTAATTTTACGATACTAACTGATTTAACTTTTCCAAAAATATAATAAGCTAGATCAATTTCATGACTAAGCGTTAAAGAGGCTCCACCTCCTAAGCTTTTTTTGGAAGCATAACTTTGAAAATAGTCCTCATTTTTGTGCCAATTGGGCATGTTAGTTAACCATGTAATATTTGCATAATACTTTTTATTTTTTTGGATCAATTTTTTCAAAAAATTTATTCTTGGATCATACCTCATCTGATAACCAACAAATATGTTTTCGTTTCTACTTAATTTTTTTTGATACAAATTATATTTATGTGCCAAAGGCTTTTCAACTAAAATTGGTTTTTTAAATTTTTCTATTTTTTGAACAGTTGATAAATGTAAACTTGTAGGATTACTAATTATAAAAAAATCAATTTTGTTACTTATTTCAAGAAATGAGATTTCATCTCTTCTTTTTGATTTCTTTGTTCTCACATAAAGGACTTCATGACCTATTTTTTTTAAATTTTGTCCATGACGTTTACCTATTGATCCTTTTCCTATAATTGCAACTATCATATTAAGATTTTATTTTTTTTATTTCATTGATACAGTTTATGTTTTTTAGATCTTTATATTTATATTCTAGTTGGATTAAGGTTTTTAAATCATTAATATTATCTAATGTGATAGATTTTTTATGATCTATTCCTAAAAAATTGTCATCAAATGAATGAATTTTAATGTTTTGTGAACGCCTAAAATCCCAAGTAACGTGTTCTTTTGCCAAATGAGATGGTTTTTTTCCAAAAAATAAATCTGATTTGATAACTTCTCCAGCATAATGGGATAATGGTTTTACATAGCAATAATCAATATTTTTTTTCTTACAAAGTTTTAACATTTTTTTAATAATTGATGGTTGTATTAAGTAATTATCTGACGTGATTCTTATGATGTATTTAGGTTTTTTTTTTAAATTAGATAAAAAAATTTTAAATCTTAAATATACATTATGTTCACTGTTATAAAAAACTTTTACCTTATTTTTTTTTGCAACAGCTGAAAGTGCTCCATTAAATTTTTCACTTCCACTAAGTATATGAATATTTTTAGGACTGGTAATATTTTTTGATATTCTAATTACTCTGTTAATGATTGACTCTCCAAAAAATGAAAGGAAAATCTTACCAGGTAGTCTTGTGGAATTCATTCTTGCTTGGATACAAATTATGAAATCATCTTTTACCAAGCCGTCCATCCTCCGTCGACAATAAGATTTGATCCTGTCATATAGGACGAGGCATTTGAGGACAAAAATAATATAGCACCCTGATATTCATTCTGTTTAGCCAACCTATTTAAAGGTGTTAGTTTTGAATAATTTTTTTTAAAATCTTCTGATTGACCAGGATTATCTACGCCACCAGGTGATAATGTGTTAATTCTTATTCCATAATCGGCCCAATGTGTTGCTAAATATCGAGTAAAATTTATTATAGCAGCTTTTGTTACCGCATAGGCAATTGGGCTGTTTATTCCAGAGTTTTTGTAAATAGATTTATTTGGACTCACTAAACCATATGTGGATGCAGTGTTTACTATCACACCCGATTTTTGTTTTTTCATTACGGCTCCAACTGCTTTAGTCATTAAAAAAAGGCCATTCAAATTTACATCAATTGTTTTTTTCCACACATCAAAGGGATAATTTTCGAATGATGAAAAAAATTGACTGTGAGGCTTTAAAATTTTAGAATCTCCCTTAAAATGTGCGTGGTTTATCAAAATATCAATTGAGCCAAAATTTTTTGATGTTTCTATAATTTTTTTATTAACTTCTTTCTCATTTGTAATATCGACATTTGAAAAAATTAAATTATTTTTATTATACCTGCTCCTGAGGTTTTTTATGCTTTCGTTTTCTGACTCTTTTACAATGTCTAATACTTCAAGTCTTGCGCCAGCATCAAGTAGAATTTCTACACTATTAATTCCTATTTGACCAAGACCTCCGATTACTAGAGCATTTTTTCCTTCCAATGAAAATATGGTATCTTTATAACTATTGTTTCTCATGTAATTCTATTATTTGCTATTTTTTCCAAAGAATATCATTCTCTGAAATTAAAATATCACTTTCAATAAACTTCTTTGCGACAGACCCAATAATTTCGTTATAACGACTAGGAGGAATTCCTGTGCCTGGTCTTTTGCAGCAAACATCTCCAGCTACTATCTTTGTTCCTTCTTTAATATTTCTTAAGGAAACTAAACTTCTTCTTGCATATTTATAAGTTAATTCCTCACATTCTTTTTTTTCTTTAATACTGCTTCCAAGTGCCAATTCTAATATTCTTAAATTTTTTACTAATGCGGCTAACTCTACCTCATCTAAAGAAAGCCAATGATCTGCGCTATCTGGAAGAGTTTTATCAAAGGTATAATGTTTTTCAATAAACTTAACTCCACACATAATAGAGGCAGATGTTATCAAGCTCCCTAGAGTGTGATCGCTAAAACCAATTAAATAATCTTTAAATTTTTCTTTAATACTTTTTATAGCATTTAGATTTGCATCTTTAGGCTCAGTTGGGTAACAAAGTGTGCACTGCATAATCCCAATTTTTTTTACACCTTTTTTCTCTAATGTTAAAATAGCTTTTTCAATCTCTAATAAATTTGAAGCACCTGTTGAAATTAAAACAGGCAGTTTATGGCTTCCGATATGTTCTAAAAAAGGAATGTTTGTAATATCGCATGAAGCGATTTTAAAACCTTTCATTCCCAGTTCAACCAACATATCAGCAGAGTCATTGTCGAAGGGTGTCGACATAAACTCAATGTCGTATTTCTTACAAATAGATGATAATTCAATATATTGTTCCTTATCAAAAGAGTCTAAAACAGAATATGAGTCGTACTGGCTACCTTCTTTTTTCTTTTCACCTTTCCAGCTCCAAAATCTTGGAGCATTTTTGGTAGTCAGTTTTGAGGCTTTATATGTCTGGAATTTAATAATGTCTGCCCCCGCTCTTTTAGCTGATTTTATAAGTTCTTCCGCATAATCCATTCTTCCTAAATGATTTACACCTGCTTCAGCTATAACTACTGTTTTGTCGCCCCCAAAATTTACTTTTCCAATATTAAAGTTCATGAATTTTTTTAACTACTTTTTTAAATTTTTTTCTATCTTTGCTTAATGATATATTATCTCCATGAATATAATATCTGTATAAAGGAATAGGAACATGAAACCCTTTGAATTTACTAATTGCTCGAACTAAAAAATCATAATCTTCACAATTTTTTAAAGATTCGTTGTACAATCCCACATCCTCAAAAACTTTTTTTCTAAATAACACACCTGCACCGTGTTCAAAGAGGTCTTCATCACTAGCTAGTTTTATTTTTTGTTCTTTAAACCCTTTTTCGTCAACTCTATAATGATCTGAGTAAACAAAACCATACTCCTTGTTTTCTATCAATATTTGACTTAAGATTTGAATGGAATATTTGCTGAAAAAATCATCTGAGTCTAATCTTATTATAAAATCTCCTTTACAGAAATTTATTCCTGTATTCGATGCGGCAGCTACCCCTAAGTTTTTTTCATGCTTTATTACTTTTATATTATCCTTGAATGTAGAAAGCATTTTTAAAGAGTCATCAGTTGAGCCATCATCTACGACTATAACTTCAGTCTCAATATCTCTAGAAATTGATTGATCAAAACATGATCTAATAGCTCTGTCTAAAAATTTACATCTATTAAAATTTGTAATAATTATGGAAACTATTTTTTTCATTTAAAATAATGATATCTATATGATGTATCGAAAACTATAGTTTTAATGATTATTCAATTCAATAAAAATTTTAAATCATATATATTTTTGTAAAACTTCTATTCTAAAAATTTTTTTCAGTGCATAAATCAAGCCAATTGAG
>CERI01284256.1_pt1 | contig 14535 bp, 17 predicted proteins | sample 350261 | NCBI WGS metagenome assembly CERI01 (sample SAMEA2620979, study PRJEB7988) | marine metagenome | isolation source: saline water (ENVO:00002010), including
GCTTTATTGCAACAATTATATGGTATTAAAGATGGGAATTGGTATCAGATAAAGATGATAATAAAAAAGAAGAAAAAAACAAACCAAAACGCAAGCCCTTGCCAGATCATTTACCAAGAGAAGAAAAAACATTAATCCTGATCCAATTTGTCCAAAATGTGGTAGTGATGATCTTGGAAAAATCAGTGATGATATATCAGAAACATTAGATTATATACCAGCATCATTTAAAGTAATAAGAACTACCCGCCCAAGATGTGCTTGTAAGAATTGTGAAAATATAGTTCAAGCAGATATTCCTGATAGAGCTATAGCTAAAGGAAAGGCAGAATCTGGATTATTAACTCATATCTTGGTACAGAAATATTGTAATCATTTACCTTATTATCGTCAAAGTGAGATATATCAAAGAGATGAGAATATAGAGCTTTCTAGGTCTACTATGGCTAGTTGGGGTGGTCAATGTTCAAGATTGCTTGATATAATAGTAGATAAAATAAAAGAAGAAATATTCAATTCTTCTCATATTCATGGTGACGATACTACGCTTAAAGTATTAACTCCCGGAGCTGGCAAAACCAAAACAGCAAGATTATGGGTTTATAGTAGAAATGGCATAAATCATGATAGTAATATTCCTCCTGCTATTTGTTATTTTTATTCTCCTGATCGCAAAGGAATCAGGCCGCAGTCACATTTAGAAAGCTTCAAAGGAATACTCCATGCTGATGCATATTCTGGATATGATAAATTATATAAAGAAAATGAAATAACTGAATCAGCATGTTGGGCTCATACCAGAAGAAAATTCTATGAAGTAACGGTAGCTAATGATAAAGCTAATATTGCTAATGAAATATTAATCAGAATAGGAGAAATCCATAAAATAGAACAAAGAATAATAGACTTAAAAAACTCAATTGATATGCTGTATCAGGAAGAGCAGTTAAATCAAGGGGGTGCCGAAGAAGAATTGCAGTTAGAATTGCAGTTAAAACAGCAAACAGCAATGACGGAAGTAAGGCAATTATCTTTAATCAAAAGAGCCATTAAAAAAGGCGGTGATCCCCTTAAAGTAGTTGAAAACATTAAAGAGAATCTTGAGAAAAAATTAACAAATCACGATGAATTAAAAAAATGTAAAACACAAGAAGATATTTCGGTAACTAATATGGTTTTGCAATGGATTAAAGAAGGTCGAGAAGAAGGTCGAGATGATTTAGGTCAAAATGATTTGGATAAAAAGCCGCCGTCAAAAAAGCCAGAGCCAGGAAAGCCCCCAAGGCCAACAGAGCCAGAGGGCGCTTTCTATCGAAGGGTTAAATGTTTAATAAAAATGTTTCAAGGTGATGCTGGGCCAACAGAATCACCGCAACATCCAAGGGTACAACAAGATGCTAAAATTTCTCGAGTGAGGTAACTTAGCTTGACGGGTAATAATTATTTATAAATTATTTTTGATCAAATTCCAAAATTTGAAAAAGCGCTGTGATTTTACTTCTCTAAAAGCCACGGCATTGCTTTTGGAGATTGTAACATGATATTTTTTCTTTAGCTCGCTAGCTGTTTTTAATATTTTTGAATCGGGGCAGTCGGGGATGATTATTTCATCGAAATTTTGCTCATTAATAAGAGTTGATATTGTTTCATGATAATTGCCTCTAAAGATTCTAACTTGTTTTTGACATAGGGTTTGATATATTATTTTGAGTCGTAGAGGCGATATTAAATCGAGATATTCTTTTGAAAATATAAAAATTTTTTCCGAATCTTGGTAATCAAAATTTAAATTGTAATCATTGAGCCATAGTAAATTTTTCATAAATTAGGAAATAGTTTTTTATTTAGCTCTTCATAAGAAAAGTGCAGTTCGGGATTTTCTTTGTCATTGATCTTTAGTGTGTTGGAAAAGTATTTTTTTACATTTTCTAGATTAAAAATATAAGGTTTTGAAGAAAATGTGCTAGCAATCCACTGAAAAGAAAGATTGTTTGATGGTAGGTCAGCATCAATTAGATTTTGTAAAAACCACATTGCCCCTGCTTGCCATTTAATTTTTCGAAAGTGAATTATATAAGATGCTAAATACATTCGAGCATGATTATGTAGGTAGCCTGTTGTGGTTAATTGCTTAATAAAGTGATTAATTACAGAATTTTTGGTGGTAGCATTTTTAATATCATTTGGTAAATGATTTTTATATTGGTCATGGCTAAACCCAGTTTTATATTCTTCAATATTGATCCAAAGAGAATTATTATTATTAAAAAAATAAGATTGCCAAAAATATCGCCAATATAGCTCTTGTAGAAATTTTTCACAATTTTTAAAGCCATATTTTGTAATCATGAAATCAGATATTTCTTTTGTTGAAATAATTCCATGTCGAATTATGTGCGAAAAGTTACTAACTTGCCCATTGCCATAATTTCTAGTTTTAGCATATTTAGCTGGGTCAAATTGATTTAATTTCTCTTTAAAAGAGTCTGTGTCAAGATTAAAATTTTCGCATTTTTTATCTAGATTTATATTAAATTCTAAATTAAGATATTTAGATAAATCTTGTTGATTTAGAAAGCTATTTTTTAACTCTTTCATATAAATGAAAAAAATTGAGATTCCTGAATTTTTAATTCCTGACTTTAGGTCCAATCATGCGGGTGAAATTGGGGCGGTTTATATATATAAAACTGCCATAATTTGCGCCATTAGTGCAAAAAGTCGTCAAATGTCTAAAGATCATTTAAAAACAGAAGAAAATCATTTGCAAATAATTAAAGATCTTGTTGAAAAAAAATATCGCAGCAAATTAATACCAATATGGATAATGGCTGCAATTATTCTTGGTTTTTTTGGTAGTATTTTTGGTCATCGTTTTTTTTGCTTAACTATTTACGGTGTAGAAAATTTTGTTAAAGATCATTATCAGGAACAGATTGATAAGTTAAAAAATTATAATTTTAAAGATTTGCAAAATTTGATCATAAAATTAAGGTCTGAAGAAATTGAGCATATGCAAGATGGCTTGCAGGGCAACTGTAAATCTGATAACTTTTTTGCTAAGCTTTGGATTGAGTTAGTTTATAAAGGTTCAAAAAAAGCGGTAAATATTGCAAAAAAATATTAATCTATGATCACAATATTATTTGATGGCAAATGCAGTCTTTGTGCAAAAGAAATTAAATATTATCAAAAAATTGCCCCAAAAGGTATTTTTAAGTGGTGCGATGTAACAATTGATCACTCAATTTTAGATCAGTATAATCTTTCTCAAAGTCAAGCGCTTTTATATCTTCATGCTAAGGATGATAAGGGGGATATGCATATAGGGGTAGATGCTTTTATTATTATTTGGTCAAAATTGCAACAATTCAAAACATTGGCAAAAATTATATCATTTCCAGTAATTTATCAAATAGCTAAGATTATTTATCGCATTTTTGCAAAAATTAGGTTTAATAATTTAGATCACTGTAAGATATCCTTAAATTGCGACAAAAAGTGACCCTTTGATTGTCGATAGGTGGTTGAGTTTTGTATATTTTATGGCCATTGCATCAGAAGTGTGCGCTAAAATTTACATAATATAATTAAAATTTTATCTACTATTTATATTGATATTTCTTTAAAGTATTAAGATCAATATATTTCAAAGTTTTTTCATGGGTTGCTTCTAAAATTACTTTGGGTGCTTTATTGGCAAGGACTGCCTCTTTAAATCTCATGGCGCATAAACACCATTTATCGCCAGCTTTTAGGCCAGGAAAATTATATGTCATATTTGGCGTAATTAAGTCATTGCCTTGTGATTTGCTATATTGCAAAAATTCTTCTGTAACAATTGCGCAAACAGTGTGGCGCCCATGATCATTTTGGTCAGTTTGGCAAAGTCCGTTGCGATAAAAGCCAGTTATTGGATCAAGGCAGCATTCTTGAAGATTGGTGCCAAGAACGTTTTTAAGGTTGCTTGCCTGATGATCGCTTTTTTGGTTAAGTAATTCTTCTATTTTATCAATAAATTTTTTTGATTGTGGCTTGGTAACGCTTGAAAACCAGCCAGCAAAGTTGCCATTTTTATCTATTAAATATTTATGGAAATTCCATTTGGGAGATCCAATTATTGTTGCCTGCTTATTTGCCCATTGATAAAAAGGGTGAGCATTTTGCCCAATAACATCGCTTATAGTGCTTAAATTAAAGCTTATGTGATAATTTTGTTTGGCAAAGCTAGTTACCTGCTTGATATTGCTAAATTCCTGATTGGCAAAATTGCCAGAAGGAACCCCTATTATTACTAGGCCCTGATCCTTATATTTTTGATAGATATTTTCTAATTCGCTATATTGCGGGGTAAGACCGCATTTAGATGCAGTATTAACTATTAAAATAACCTTGCCTCTTAAGTCAGATAAGTGAATTTGCTTATTATTGGCTAAGTTAAAGGAGAATTGATGAGCATTTTGGGCCATGGCAATATTTAAGAAATTTATTATTAATAAAATAGCATAAAAGCCAAATATAAATTTGCTAATAGCTAAAAAAGACTTTTGATTTTTTAATTTAATTGAAAGTAAATTCATAATAATTTTATTTTCTACTAGCGTGTTTTTTAACAATATTTTTAGCTTCTATTTTGTGGCTAGGGTTATTTTTAATGTTGTATAATTGTGTTATGGCGTTTTTTCGAGCCTCTTTTTCATTGATTATGGGCTCTGGGTAATTTGGAGCAAATAATCCTTCTTGCGAGGGCATGATTAGGTTTTTTTTAGATATATCTTTTAAAATTGGCAAATATTTTTTTATAAAAATACCTTCGGGGTCATGATCTGTTAATTGTTTAGTTGGGCTATATATTCTAATGGCGTTAATGCCAGTGGTGCCAGATTGCATTTGGATTTGGCTATAATGAATTCCTGGCTCATAATCTGTAAAAAGGCGCGCTAAATGATGGCTAAATTTGCGCCAATCAAGCCATAAATGATTAGCGGCAAAGCTAACTAACATTGCCCTCATTCTAAAATTGATCCAGCCAGTTTCTTTAAGGGCTTGCATTGAGGCGTCGATCATGGGAAACCCAGTTTTGCTATTTTTCCAGGCTTCGTAAAATTCTTCATTAAATTCATTTCTTATTAGGTCATAAGATGGGTGCAGATTGCGATATTCAATTTCTGGCTCATCTTCTAGCTTTTGAATAAAATGACAATGCCACCTTAATCTTGATAAAAAAGACCTCATGGCTTGAGGCCATTGGCCTTTTTGCTCTTTACTGAGTGACTTAACTTTAAGAGATCTAGCAAGGGCTGCTTGATATATTTCTTTTATTGAAATTGAGCCAAAGGTAAGATAGGTTGATATTCGAGAGCAGCTTGTAAAAGCGCTAACAGGTGATGACATTTCTTTGCTATAATTTTGCCCTCTAAATTGTAAAAAATCGTCAAATATTTTTAGCCCATTATCTCGGCCACCAATTTGAGGTGATAAAATTTGATCATAGCTAATATTAAATTTTTGGGCAGAAAATATTGGATCGCAATCTTCATTAATAAAATTTATATAATTTGGAGGCGCTATTATATTTTTTGACATTGTTTTATGCCAGCTTAAAGCCCAGCCATCACGGTTTTTTAAATTTCTAATTACGCCATTTTGCACATATTCTTGCCACTTGATGCTATTTTTAATGCAGAATTTTTTAACATTAATGTCTCTTTGATAAGTCCAGTAATTGCCGGTTTCTTGATGAGAAAATATCTGATTAATATTATATTTTTTGTGAAGCTGGTTTAGTATATTTATTATTTCACCATTTTTTGTAATTAATTTGGCATTAATATTGGCAATATTTTTTTGCAAATCAATTACTGATTCTTTAAGGAATTTATAATGTCTATAGCTAAAATCATCTTGCTGAAATAGTTCTTGTTCAAAAACAAATAATAATAAAATAGGAAGTTCTTGCAAGGTTGCCTGTTGCAGAGCTTGATGATCATGGATTCTTAAATCTCTTTTAAACCATATAATATTAATAGACACTATTTGTTAGATTTATTTTATATATTGCTAAGCAAGGAAGAGTAATATTAATATGCCAGCAATTATAAGTGCAATTCCTAATATTTCAAGGGGTCTGATCTCTTCTTTAAAGAATTTTTTAGATAATAATAATGAAAATATCATTTCAATTTGACCAACAGCCTTTACATAGGCAACATTGGTTAAAGAATATGCGCTATACCATCCAGTTGACACCATTAATGTTGTTATGCCAACTACAAGACCATTTTTAAAGTAATTTTTGACAGCAATTATTTGGTTTTTATCTTTGAAATAAATATAAAAGCCAACAAAAATAGCTTGAGCCAATAATAAAAAAACAATTGTAAAAGAGGCGTTTATAATTATTGGGGTAGTTGTTAGGCTTAGTGTTGAGTTTTTGACAAATAGCCCAGAGGCTGCAAAGCTTGATCCAGATAAAATACCCATTTTAGCTGAAGGGCTCGATAATGATTTAATAATATGGCTAAATGTAATATTATTTTGGGTAACAGAAATAAAGATAAGGCCAATAAAGGCAATGATTATTGCCACCATTCCCATTAAAGAAATTGACTCATTAAAAAAAATAATACCAATTATAGCGCTTTGAATTGCGTCTGTTCTAATATAGGCGGTTCCAACAGCAAAATTTTTACGTGAAAAAAGACAAACTAAAAAATAAATACCAATAATTTGAGCAATGCAGGCAATAGTAACATTAAATAAAAATTTATTATTAATATCAGGCATATCATAGCCAAATAGCAGAAGTAAAATAAAAGCAATAAGCGCAAAAGGAAAGCCAAAAATAAACCTAACCCACACGGTAGTTATGTCGGGCAAGAATTTTGCCAAATGTTTTTGCGAGGCGTTTCTAATGGTTTGAATAAAGGCGGTGACAATTGAAATAAGGATCCACATAATAATTTGATAAATGACTAATCGCAGCTTATTTTAAGGTGATAATAATAAAATTTGCAATGTGATTAATGGCAAAATTTCTATTGTGATAAAATTGGTTTGAGCCCAAATTTGACATTATGTTTAAAATATGATTTAATTAATTAAGGGTTAGAATTAAAATATTAGTTATACGGGTATTTTATTTTTAGCTTTTTTTAAAATGATATTATCAACTCTAATTAATAATTTAACTGTTTAATTTATAAATTATGACATATGAATATAATGATCCAGAAAAATATTTGGATAATCAAAGTAAAAAACTTTCTTTTATTGTAGATGATACAGTAGAGTATGTGGCGTCTAACTTAAGGGTGCTTGGAGCTACTATGCGTAAAATTGTAGATAAACATAAAAAAGAGAATAATGTTGATAATGTAGAAGTTAGCCTTGACTGTAAAATAATATTTAAAGAGGGGAAGTTATCATTAGATGATATTTGTGAGATAGGTGAAATAAAAAGTGGTGATAAATCTGAAAAATTTATTCAATCTAAAGTAGGTGTTAATAATATGAATATTGAGAAAGTGGCCGAGGAAGTAAATTCCTCAATGTTAGTAAAAAATGCCAGATATCTTATTGACCAAATGACAGAATTGAAACAAGAGGGTTCCGTTAAAGAAGTAGGCGGAGGATTTGAAAAGCTTAGGAAGCTTTTGGATATGAACAAGTCTAAATCGCGCCCAAGACCACAATGATAGCTCTCACGGCCCTAGAGGAGATTTTAGTCCCGTTAGAGGTTTTAGAGGCAATAGCTCGTCCCCGTCCCAGAGGGAAAGCGATAGAGGAGGCGGCCCTAGTACTAGTAGAGGATGATAAGAGTTATGGGAGTTATGGGGTCAGACCCCAATTTTCCTAGAGGAGTTATGGGGTCAGACCCCAATTTTCCTATGAATAAATAACTCTATATCGCCAGCAATAACAAAAGAGGCATCGCAAAATACACAAGAAGCAGATAAGGGTTTGTCAATTAGAACGCGCTCATCAATGCCTAATGACTTAATAAAGATGATAATTATTAAGTTCAATCAATTTAGCCAATTGAATGATATTTAAAGCCATATTTCATTAAATCTTCCTTATTAAAAATATTACGAAGATCGATTATTATTTTTGATTTTGTAAGATTTCTAATTTTAGATAAATCTAATTTTTGATATTCTTGCCACTCTGTAGCAATAATAATGGCGTCGCAATCTTTTATTGCTTGATATGGATCTGGGCAATATTTTATATTTTTATAATTTTTTAATGCTATTTGGGTGTTATAAATTGCTTTAGGGTCGTGGGCATTTATAATTATGTTTAAATCTAGTAATTTTTTGGCAATATTTATTGCGGGTGAATATCTGATATCGTCGGTATTGGCTTTAAAGGCAAGTCCAAGTAGGGCAATTTTTTTATTTGATAAATTATGCCCCAATATTGCTTGGATTTTTTTTATCATTAGATCAATGCGATTAATATTTGAATTATAGGCGGCATTGATAATTGAAAGATCGGTGTTATTATCTTTGGCAATTTTTAATATAGCTTGAATATCTTTTGGAAAGCAAGATCCCCCAAAGCCAGGGCCGGGATTGAGAAATTTCTGACCAATTCTAGAATCAAGGCCTATTCCTTGAGATAGGGTTTTAATATCGCCATCTAAAATCTCGCATAAATTAGCCATTTCATTGATAAAGGATATTTTAGTAGCTAAAAAGGCATTAGAAGCATATTTTATAAGCTCAGCAGTAATTATGTCGCTAAATATTATTTTGTGATTAGCTAGTGGCTGATAAATTTTGGCTAATATTTTTTTACTTGCTTCATCTTCGCAGCCAATAATAATGCGGTCAGGATTTAAGAAATCATCAATAGCAAAGCCCTCGCGCAAAAATTCAGGATTTGAGGCAAGGCTTATTTGATTATTAGGGTTAATTTGATCAATTATTTTTCTAATTCTGGCTCCTGTGCCGGCTGGAACAGTGGATTTGGTTATTATAATTTTAGGAGTTTTGATAATATTAGCTAAATTATTTACCACATTAAGAACATATGACAGATCTGCGCTACCATCTTGATCTTGAGGGGTTCCAACAGCTATAAAAATTGCTTGTGAGTCATTAATTGCACTGGCTAAATCATTGCTAAATCTGATCTTATTTTTTGAGGCAAGGTCAGATATTAATTCTTCGAGTCCTGGCTCATATATTGGGATGATATTTTGCTGTAATTTGCTAATTTTGGATTTGTCATTATCAATGCAAATAACTTCATGACCAATTTTAGCAAAACATGCTCCAGATACAAGGCCAACATAGCCGCTACCAATAATAGTAATTTTCATAATGGTAAATAAATAGTAACTTTTAACCCACCAAGTTGAGATTTTGATAATTTGATTCGACCGCCCTGAGATGAAATATTGTCATTAGCAATTGCCAATCCAAGACCCGATCCTTTAGATTTATAATTGCTTGATGATTTTTTGTCAAGATTTCGAGAATTGTCAATTTGATAAAAAGGCTTTAAGACGTTTTTGCGTTCTTTTAGCGGTATCCCAGGCCCATTATCTTCAATGGTTATAATTAAATTGCGGTTAGATTTTCGTACCTTAAATTCAACAATTTTGGCAAAATTAAATGCATTATCTAGTAAATTATTTAATGCTCTTTTTAGCGAGACAACTCTAAATTCTGCATAAATTTTATTATTTAGATCTATTGTTGTTTTAATATTTTTATTAATCTTTAAATAAGGGTTGATAATTTGATTTTGCAAAAATTCGCTAATCATTATATTGGTTGGTTTTTCAATATTTTCTGTTTTGGCAAATTCTAAATATTCTTCTACTAGGTTTTCCATATCTTCAATATCAGTTTTTAATTCATCAATTTCCTTAGTTTTTGGCATCATTGCAAGTTGTAGCTTGATTCTGGTTAGCGGAGTTCTAAGGTCGTGAGAAACTGCCGAAAGCATCTCGGTTCTTTGTGTTACTTGTCTTTTAATGCGATCGCGCATTCTAATAAATGACAGGCCAAGAGATCTTATTTCCTCTGATCCGCTTGGCCTGATATTTTCTTCATCATGTCCTCTGCCATATTTTTCGGCAGAGTCTTTTAGTTGTTTCAGGAATTTAATTTGATTTTTTACAAATATTATTGAAATAATAAGCACTAAAGATGAGGTAAATATAAGCCAAAATATAAAAATCGCTGCACGAGAAGGTATTATTTTTTTAATTGCCATGCCAAATTTAAATATTTGGTTTTCATGTTTTACAATAAATGAAATTTGCTTATCATTAATTTTCTTTATATCAATTAAGTATATCTTATAGGTTAATAATTGATTTGTAAATTTACTGTAAGAATTCGCTGCTTTTGGTTTTATTTGGCTGATATTTTTAGAGCTATTATAGTCAGCAAAATTGGTTCTTGTGATATTAATTTTAAAATTTTGAGATATATTATTAATTAAATTATTTTTACTAAGATTATCGTAATTTTTTACTATAAAATTAATTTCACCAGCATTAATTTGGCTCATATGCTTACTTACTATGTCAAGATGTGTATAGTAAAAGACATAAAGCGAAACTAATTGAATTATAATAATTGGGAATGCTATTATAATTATAAATCTTTTATAAAGGGACTTTGGGAATAATTTTTTAAAAATCATAATAAAAATGACAAATAAGATATCTGCTTCAAATGTAAATCTATTCTACTCTTCAAAGCAAGCATTATTTGATATAAATCTAGATTTTAAGAAAAATAGCGTTACTTCTCTTATTGGGCCATCTGGATGTGGTAAATCTTCTTTTTTGCGCTGCATTAATAGAATGAATGACACCATAGAAAATTGCAAATTTGAAGGTAAAATTACACTTGATGGTCAAGATATATATGATAACAGTCTTGATCTGGTATTGCTAAGGGCAAATGTTGGCATGGTTTTTCAAAAGCCTAACCCCTTTTTAAAAACAATTTATGAAAATATTGCTTATGGGCCAAGAATTCATGGCTTATTTACTAAAAAGTCTGAGCTTGATGATATTGTTGAAAAAAGCCTGATTAAGGCAGGTCTCTTTGAGGAGGTTAAGGACAGGCTTCATGACCAGGCAGGTGCATTATCAGGGGGTCAGCAGCAAAGATTATGTATTGCTAGAACAATAGCTATAAAACCCGATGTTATATTAATGGATGAGCCATGCTCAGCTCTTGATCCAATTGCTACAGCTAAAATAGAGGAGTTAATTGATGAGCTTAAAAATAATTACACCATTATAATTGTGACTCATTCAATGCAGCAGGCTGCTAGAGTGTCAAATATGACTGCATTTTTTAATATGGGAAAAGTTGAAGAATTTGGCCAGACAAGTGAAATATTTACCAACCCAAAAAATCAAAAAACCCAAGATTACATAACTGGAAGATTTGGCTAAATATTATTTATGTTTAATATATCATTTTTTGAGATAGTTATTTTCCTGATAATGGCTCTATTTTTTGTCAGGCCAAAAGACTTGCCAGAAATCGCCAGATTTATTGGCAGGGTAATTTATCATATTAAAAAACTATATTATAATAGTAAAAATATTATCAATAACTTGTCTAAAGATTTTGGCATTGATGATTTAGAGCAAGAAATTACCCAAGGAATTGGTCAAGAAAAGTCAAAAATTGAAGATGATGTTACTATTATAGTCGATATGGATGGCAATGAGCATAAGGTTAGCAATATTAAAGAGCTAAGAAAGGATTTAAGTGAAGATGATTTAAATTCAGAAATTCTCAAGCAAAATAACAATAATAATAAATCTAATTCTTAGCCAAAGCATCTTATAAAATTATATGATAAAGCTTAATATTTTATCAAAAGTTTGATCTATATTGAGATTGCCATTGTCAATAATTACGGCATCTTTGGCAATTTTTAGGGGCGAGTTGCTACGATTAATGTCGTTGTGATCTCTTTGTTTTAATTGCTCTAATATTGTTTGATATTGAATATTTTTATTAGTCTTTTGTAGTTGCTTGAATCTTCTATTGGCTCTAATTTCAACATCGGCACTAATGTAGAATTTATAATTAGCTTGAGGATATATAATTGTGGTAATGTCTCTTCCATCTATTACGCAGCCATTATTTGATGATTCAGAATCTGTGATAAAATCTTGTTGCCAACTAAATAGAGATTTCCTTACCTTGCTATTTTTAGCAATTATTGATGCTATTGAGCCGATATCTTCATTCATTATGTCGTTATTTTCAAGGTCTTCTGGCTTAATAAGTGATGATAAAAGATCTATTTGTGATTGGGTGCTATCTTCATGATTTATTGTGGATAAAGAGATATTTTTTTGTTTTATATGAAAAGCTAAAGCTCGATATAGCGCGCCACTATTGAGATAAGGAATGTTAAAATGATCGGCAAGCCTTTGTGCTAGAGTGCCCTTGCCAGAGGCTGAAGGGCCGTCAATGGCAATTGAGTAGATTTTCATAATCTTACGGCGATATTTGATTTTTGCATAAATTTTTTAGCATCTAAAATAGAATATTGCTTAAAATGAAAAATTGACGCCGCCAAAACAGCGCTGGCACCAGCCGTTATTCCGTCGCATAAATCTTGCAAATTGCCAACACCGCCCGATGCTATGATTGGGATTGTGGTATTTTGGCTGATTTTTGAGATTAATTCAAGATCATAGCCTTTTTTAGTGCCATCGCGATCCATAGAGGTAAGAAGTATTTCACCAGCTCCTAATTTTTGAACTTCCTGTGCCCATTTAATAGCATCAATTTTAGTAGTTTTGGTGCCGCCATGGCTGAATATTTCATAGTGATTATTGCTAATTTTTTTTGCATCTATTGCCACAACTACACATTGGGATCCAAATTTATTGGCCGCTTCACTAATTAAGCTTGGATTAGATATTGCGCTGCTATTTATTGATATTTTGTCAGCTCCACAATTTAATAAATTATCAAAGTCGGCTATAGATTTAATACCGCCACCAACTGTAAATGGCAAGAAGCATTTTTTAGCAACATTTTGAACTACATCATGCATTATGTCTCGATTTTCTATTGAGGCGCTAATATCAAGTAAGCATAATTCATCAGCATTTTGTTGATAGTAGAATTCTGCTTGTTTTACCGGGTTGCCAGCATCTATGAGATTTTCAAAATTAACACCTTTAACAACTCTGCCATTTTTGATATCAAGACATGGGATTATTCTATTTTTAAGCATGTTATTTATTAAATAGCGATATTCTGGCCAGGACGTTATTTTCTTTTATGTCAAAAAAGCGATGTTTCATAGCTGCCAAAATATGAAGAGTTACTAATGTTAAAAATAAATATCCTATATATTTGTGGCAATTACTATAAAAGCTAGCCATTTGATAGTCTTTTTGAGCAAGATAAGGCATAGCTAATCCGAAAAGTTTTACTGGATAGCCATATGAATTTGACATTAAATATCCTGAAAAAGGCATTAAAATCATTAGTAAATATAATTTGTAATGAGTGAGTTTTGCGCATATTATTTGCCATTTTGCCAGACTGTTTGGCAAGGGGGGTGTGCGGTTGATAAATTTATTGATAATTCTGTAAAAAATTAATCCAATTACCAAAACACCAAAAGATTTGTGAAAGCCATATATTGTTGAGCGATAAGGCGCATCATTGGCAAGTATTTCTACCATATATAGGCCAATAATTAATTGGGGTATAATTATAATTGCCATTATCCAGTGGATAATTTTAGAAGATATGTGATATTTTGTAATTTTTGACATATATTTGATAATAAATATTCACAATTAAATTTATTTTGTTAGTTTAATAGATGAAATCAAGTTTTTAATTTTGACAATAATTATTTCATTGTGCATTGCAATAAGGATAAATCACTAAATTCACCTATTAAGAAAAGAGCATTTATAAATTTATCATTTATAATAATCATATTAGTTATTACTTTTCTAGCTTTAGTTGTAATTAATGCTAAAAAGGCAATTTTTGAAGCGCAAAGAGTTTCTATTGGTTGGTCTAGCGAAAGGGGTGAGTTAGAAAATTGTCGTGCAATTAATATCAAGACCAAGGCCAAAAAAAGCTATCAAAAGCATTTTAAAGAAGAGGAATTTTGCTCTGTAATACTTAAATATAATGGTAAAAAAGTTAATAAATCAGGGCAAACAGAATATGATATTTTTTTCTGGGTGGATGTTGCTGCTGATATTTTAGTTATTGGAGGCGGCGGAGGCGGCGGAAGCTCTGCGGCTGATGTGCAAAATGGCGGTGCTGGCGGCGGCGGCGCTGGTGGATTTTTATATAAAACTAAAATAGAATTTGAAAATAATATAAAATATAAAGTAGCTATTGGTGGTGGAGGGAGTCGCGGAGATGAGGCTTCGTCATATAGGGGCTATAATGGCAAAAATTCCCAATTTGGAGATGTTATTGCTCTTGGCGGTGGAGGGGGTGGCGCGTCATCTAGGGATCAATTTTTAAATAGCGGACTTAGTGGCGGCTCTGG
>CERI01030205.1_pt1 | contig 14532 bp, 5 predicted proteins | sample 350261 | NCBI WGS metagenome assembly CERI01 (sample SAMEA2620979, study PRJEB7988) | marine metagenome | isolation source: saline water (ENVO:00002010), including
CAATGATGCTAATAAGATAATATTTTCATATCCATTATCTCTTGGGTAAGATTCATTTGTTTCTGGATCCATTGGTGTTGTTATAGCACCTGTTTCTACATTTACTTCATTTTTAGGTAATGTCTCTTTATCTACGTTATATGATATTTTACCTTTTACAACTTCATAACCAGCAGTTTCATCAGTTACTACTACAACATTACCTTCTTTTTCAACATAAGTTTGTAGTCTTAAATGAACTACTACTTTAGGTTTTAAATTAGTTTCAGTTTCTTCTTGTATAACTACAGAATTTCTAACTAATCTTCTTTTAAGACCTGTATTAGGGTCTGTTCCATACTCATAAATATTTGAATTCATATCTTTAATTTAATTTATTTTATATATTAATATTTGTTTATCATTTACTCATCATCTTTTAGAATAACATAGTTATCTACTAAATCATCAAAAAACAGTTTTTGTTTTTCAGTCATATCAACATATTTAACTTTTATTACAGGTGATTTTCCGTCTAATGTAGACTTTTCACCATATTCATTGAAGAAAGTTACACCTAAGAATCTTGAATCGTTAGTTCCTTCTACATCTCCTTTGATTACATTTCCTAGTTCATCAAACTTGAAGAAGATATTAATTTGTTTTGTTATTCCCTTTTTCATAATTATTTTTAATTTTTTTATAAATTTTTATAGTGATCCCAGTTGATTAGAGTAGAATTCAACATTGTTAGTTCTGGAATACCCGTTGCGTAATCAACTCCATTAAAAGTGTTCACAAATGTATTGTCGTAAATATCCCCATTTGATATTACTTTACCAACTATATATGCGTTATTATCAAGAGAACCACCAAGTGTTTTTTGTCCTAATGTAATTGCATCAGGATTAATAATTATCTTAGTTAATCCTTCAAAATAATGAGTTATTCTATCACAATCAAAAGCATTACCATCTTCTAAAACAGCAGTCTTAAATATTATTTCTGTATTACTTATCCACTTAACTCTTGCGTTTAACTTGTTGTGTGTCTGACCACCTCGGTCAAATGCAAATGACGTACCTAATATTAACCTTTTAACATTCATAACAATATCAATTTCAGTAGTATCTGTTCTATAAAGTGAGAATAGACCATATGAATTAGGGTTAGTAACTGTGTCGGGATTTCTCATCGTAATAACATCAGCATTTATATCAAGTTTAATTTTACCATGTTGAAATGTAAATACAAATCCTTGTGTATTACTTAACGTAGAATGATTATCTTCAAAAATATCAATAACAGGAGTATTTAAAGAAATATGAGAAACTGAGGTACTTGAAGAAGAATTACAGTATATGAAAGACCTAAGTGATGATATTGGATGTCCTAATGCTTGAATCATTTTACCTGCATTAAAAATAATAGTATTACCAGATAAGTTTTGTTCATCTACCATTCTTACGGATCCGATAATAGAACCACCTGCGTTTAAAATAATAGTTGAACCTTGTGATGTGTAAGTTTGTACACCTGAATATCCACTAATAATATCACCTGTAGAATGTATCTCAAGATTACATCTAGCTGATACTTTAGATATCCATCCATCATTACCTTTTAGTTCTACGTGCTCTCCATAAATTCTTATATCACTTCCTTCATTAAATATGTAAACAATTCCTCTGTTAAAATTACCATACCAATCTCCTTCGGAGTTATGAATACCACCATATACTTTAAATGATATTGGTCCTTTACCTTCATCAGTCCATAGGAATGCTTGGGTAAGTCCTGTACGTGGTGTGTTAGATCCAGATTCGGGGTAAAAAATTTCAACACCAGGGTTTATTCTATATTCAATTCCATCTTTACCCATACCTGCTTCTGTTACATCAGATATTATCTTTATTATATCTCCTGATGTTGCTGCGGTTTCCGCTCCTTCTATTGTAGAAAAAGCATTTATATAACTACCTTTAATTCCTGTAGCGTCATCACCATTTATTGGATCAACAATCCATTCTTGAACCAATAATTCAGTGGTCGAATTACCACCATTTGGATTAGAAAAAACACTTAAAATATCATCATTTGAATTTTTATAATAAGGTAAATTGGTATCCTTATCATAAAAATAAGTGTTACTTGGTACATCATTCCAATCATTACTATCATCTGTTATAACTGTATAACTGATACCCTTTTCAGGATTTGGAGTAAAGTTTATGTCATATTTAGCCATTGTTGTTAATTATTTTTTATAAAGTTACATTACCATATGGATCACTAGTGAATGGATTTGATAAAGTTACGTTTGTGTTTATTGGTGTTGTAGCACCATCGAATGTGGAATTAGTCACTTTAGTAGTTATTACTGAATCTGATGTAATATTATTAGCACCTACATTATTAACTCTAAAAGAACAATTTGTTAAAACCGTATCATTTCCACCTATTCGAACAGAATGACCTCCAACATCATTCCACTTTGATACAAATTCACAATGAGAAAACAATATTTTAAATCCTGGATTAGAACTAAGGTTTGCAGCAATTCCTCCGTCACTTATTGCTGTTATTTTATTGTATGAAAAAGACCTATTTGGTTGATTTCTATAAACATGAATCGCATATCCACTTCCTTTATTTTTAGCATAAACTTGAACACACTCTTCTGTATTAGACATATAAACACAAGCATTTGTAGATGAATTATTCTCTGCTCTAAAATTAGAAAAATTCTCTCCAGCTCCAATATTAACTGCTATATTATCTCCAGTTGTTGCTACAAAATCATGTGCTTCGGATGGGCTATTTACTGCTATTCCACTAACACTCTTAGCAACAAAATTACTAAAAATACCACCGCCTACAGCATTACCACTATTAGATTCAGCGTAAAAGTTTGACGCGATACAACTAGTTTGAGTTGTTATACCAACTCCAGTACTTTTATTTATTACTGTAAAGTTCGTAGCCTTAGCACCATTAGTTAAAAATAAAGCACCTATTGAAGAATTACTTATAGCAGTAAAGTTTTTAAATTTATCATAAGATAATCTTACTGTATTTAGTGTAGCACTAGGACCAGTTTCAAAAATACTACCTCCGAAATCATATACTTCACCGCTACCACCCAATTGTAATGTCATATAATTCTCATTATATAAATACATTTTGGACATTTGAATATTTCTTGTAGTAGAGTTATAATTAACACATTTTCCTGTTGTTCCATTTTCTCTTATTAAACTTCCATCTAATAAAACTGTAGTGGCACCTGCAACAAGATTCGTTATATCAAGAGTATGTGTAGCATCAGCTTGAGTATTTTCAATTTTAAAACCATTAAAATTTATTGTTAAATTTTTATAATCAAAAGTACTATCTATAATAATACCTAAAGTAGTTGTAATATTACTATATAAGGTTACAGTATTATAACTTCCAACTGTTTTACAAGTATCTAATGCAGATTGCAAATCAGAAAAATAAGCAGGATTCCCATTATCAGAATCTCTTACTACACCCACCATACCATACCCAGCGGCTAATGCTACCCAATTTGTTGTTGGTGAATCATATCTATATAAAGCATTTTTATCTATATTAAAAACAATTTCATTATCAAGCATTCCAGTAATACCCGCCATTTGCGAATCAGTAACCCTATTTAAAAGAATACCATGATCTGTTGCACTTAAAGTTAACTTTTCGGATATTAAAGTATCACCTTGTAAAGAAATATCTTCCGTTCCTATTTTAGAATTTGAAGGACTATTAAAAATTATTCCATCGGGTTGAAAACAAGCCAACCCATCTGTATTCGATTTAAGAATGTTTAAAACTCTAGTATGTGCTGAAGTTGGTAATATTGTCATGGTAGTTGTAAGCGCACCCGCTGCACTATTTCCAATTCCAATTCCCCCACCTGATGTTGAGGTTTCAAACTTTAAAACTTTATTATTTAAGTTTATAGTTCTATTCCCTGCTAAATTATCATCAGCAGTATAAATTGTATCACTATTTACAACATTAACCCATGCAGAACCATTATATCTTTGGAAAGCATTCAATGTAGTATCAAATAACATTAAATTAGTATCTACTGGTGAACTAATAGCATTCTTTTCAGCAGTTGTCAAACGAGGCATTAAAAACCCATCTGTTGTGGTTGATAACTCTAATTTTTTAGATATAAGAGTATCACCTTGTAAACTTACATTTTCCGTTCCTATCTTTGTAGGCTCGTCATCTGTTGGATGGTATATAAAACCTGTTACATTATGAATTTTAAAATCGTCCTTTGTAATTTTCGCCCTTCTTTTACTTATTGTTCCGTCAGCCGTTGAGCCATTTGAAATGCTTAACCAAATTTCAGCATTATCACTACCCCCTGTATTTTGAACAACAAAAGGACCATGATTATATCCTCCCACTAAAAAAGTTTTATTAGCTAAGTCAGTTCTAGCGGATGTACCATACATCGAAAACCTCGCATCAAATCCTCCAACGTTTAACGCAATTTCTGTTGATTTAGTTGAACTTGACGAACATTCTAACCTTTGTTGTATTCTTTCAACAGTACCGCCAACATCTAATAGTTTATAACTACCGTTATCAGTCGAAAAGGTTAGAGTATTTGTTCCAACACTTACTGTTCTATCCTCAGATAAACTATCATCAGATGAATAAATAGTATTACCACTACCACCTTGTTCAAAAATACTAACTAAGCCACCAGTTGTGTTTTTGTAATAAACAAGTTGTGTTTCGTTATCTAGAAAGTATGTATCATTAGATACGTCACCAAAATCATCGTTTATATTATCAATTATTACTGTATAATTAATTCCCTTTTTTTGTGATACTCCATTATTTATATTTAATAGTCCCATAATTTTTATTTTATCCTATTTTTAAATTCCCGTAATCATCAGCTGTGTTTGAGTTTAATAAAGGAACTGTATTTAAATTTAATCCAGTACCTATCTTACTCATTATTAATCCATATATATAAGCTCCTCCAGTAGTTATTAAATTTCCACCCCACGCATAATCAGATATATTTATATTACCCACTGTTGGGTTATTAACATTAGCTGTACAATTCTCCATGTATAATTCATGTTCTGTACGAACACCAATCTGCATAGCTACTTCAGTGTTTAAAGGATTAAGATTAGTAGCTGTGACATTTTTCATTTTTAAATCACCACTTGTTACACCATAAAAAGCTCTTTCATCAATGGCGTCTGTTTCTAATGTAATATTTTCTAAATTATAACCACCTACTTCAGTAACATTTAGAATATACATACATTGAGTATTTTTAGAAAAAATATAACTATCTTTAAAAACCGCTGTGTAAGTAGCTTTAACAGCATATCCTCCAGTACCATAATGATATACTAAATTATCTTGGAATGGAACTGGATTCACATGCCTATAAGTAGCATAAGATCCTGTATTATATTGAATCGCAGAATTTGACCCACCATTACAAGTAATTTTACATCCATGTATTTTATTCTGATCATTAGCAACTATCATACTACTAGCTGTAGTGCTTTCACCAGTGATTATACAATTAATTAAATCACCTCCTGCATTTCCTCCTGCTGATAATATACCACCACTAGCAATAGTTATATCACAATTTACGAATGGACTTCTTGAGTATTTAAATTTAACAACAGCGTTTTTAATAGACCCACTAAAAACCACATGGTTGTTTGTACTCTCCCAGTTACCACCATCAATATGTGATATATAACAACAATTATTATTTGTAGCTGTTATAAAAGTATTATTATTTGCGTATATGGTTGAATGAGAAAAAACAGCTTGTGTATTTGTTACACCAGACCCATTACTAATTATTTTAATATCATTAAGATAAATTTTAGAATATGCTGCTTGTCTATCTATTAAAATAAATTCACTTCCAGTATTTGATTCGTGTGTTATAGTATGTCCATTACCATTTAATGTTATACTTGCTCCTACTACATCTGGTATAAAACAAGTAGAAGTAACTGTTATATTTGTATGTAAATTAATCACATCACCACTAGAAGCTACTGAAAATGCTGATGGTAAATCGGCATAAAAAGTAGGATTACCAGCTGAATCTGTTAAACTTATTGGTCCATATCCAGCAGCCAAAGCTATCCATACGCTTAACCCATCATCCCATCTATATAAAGCATTTAATTGAGTGTTGTAAACTACCTCGTCAGGTTCTGCTGAAATTGCATACATTTCTGAACTATCTACTCTATTAAAAAGAATACCATGTTCTTTACTTAAAAGTTTAGTTCTGCCATAAACCTCAATACTTTTATCATCATTAGATACAAAAGTATTATCACCACTTGAATTAACAATTTTAAAGTTATAAGGAGTTCTTTCTAAACCGGAATCTCCTTTTATCAAAGTGTTACCTTGTAAAGATATTTGTTCTTTTGAAGTGCCGTAATTAGCCTCATAAAGTGTAGAATTTCTAACTATAAATCTACTTCCTGCAGTACCTTGTGCATTTCTATTAAATGTTAATGTAGGGTTTGTATTATTTCTTAAATCAAATCTAATTTGTTCGTTATCATTCCAATTAGCACCATTTAAGAAACTTATGTAACCATCAGAAAATCTTTGGCCATAATTCCAAGTCGCATTGAATTGTCCCATACTTATAGACGAATCAATAGTAACTCCACCATTTTGGCCAACAGATAATAAGTCGTTTCCACTTACTCTGTATTTAACTTTGAAAACATCATTTCCTGTATCAAATCCACTACCTCTTACTTCTAAACCACCGTTTCTGTAAATTTTAGTATATTCATCTGTTGATGATAATTTTTGAAAAGTTAAGTTATATCCACCTAAATCTACTATCCTATTATCAGTTAAACTATCATCAGCATTATAAATAGTATGAACATCTAAAATAGAATCGTCTACATATTTTTTAGGAACTAAAGACGTACCAACTAAAGTTGTGTAATCGGAATCTACTCCAGTATCTTCATCAGTTTCCCCAAAACCTGTATATCTTATACCCTTTTTATTAGTAGAAGCTTCTACATATTTAGTATCATCAGAACCAGTTGCAATCCATAAAGAACTACCATCCATTTTACCAATTATAACTTGATTAGGAACTGTAGTTAATCCATAATTATCACCTGTCATTAAATTAAGATTATCACTTGATATGAAAAATAAACCCATTTTTGTCCCATCTGAATTAGGAATAGTAGCTCCAAAAGTAGTTCTTAATAAATAAGCTGATGAAGTACGTTGAATAGTAGGATCTACTGTATCTTCATTTGAAACTTCCCATGTAAAGTTATCAAGTACATGTGTTGATTTACTTTGAGTTAATGGTTGTGTAGTACCCGTATGGGTATCAAAAATTGTTCTGTATGTACTATTAAGAGACTCCGATATATAATGAGTTATACCATCTCCCGTAAATCCGGTTACATATTTACTATTACTATCAAATGATGGAGTTAGGTTTTGGTATGACTTTACATATGTAATAGAACCTTGTTTTTCCCAAACTCCTTCTCTTGCTGGATTACCTGGTAAGTGATTACCATTATTGAATGGTCCTATCATATTCTCATAACCAGCAAAAGTGTGTGTTCTAATCGTATCTATTCTATAAGTTTCAACAAGACCAGAACTTGTAAATGTAGATGCGTATCCATCAGGAGTTAATCCATAATTAATGTAAATACCATGACTTACCGGTGTGAAATATAAGTCATTTTTAGTAGGATCAGGATCTATACCAATATCACCACCTAAATCAATCTGACCAGTTGTTGTGTTATAAGTTAATCCATTACCAGCAGATGATGTTATATCACTTCCACCTTGTTCATATATACTAACTAAATCACCAGTTGAGTTTTTATAATAAACAAGTTGTGTTTGTTTATCCAAAAAGTATGTATTATTACTTACATCACCAAAGTCATTAGAAATATCATCAATTATTACTGTATAAGTAATTCCTTTTTCTTGTGATACACCATTATTTATATTTAATAATCCCATAATTTTTATTTTATCCTATTTTTAAATTTCCGTGAGCGTCTGTAGTATTTATTTGTGAATTAATATTACCATTTAAATCCAATCCAGTTCCTAATAATCCCATTATATTATTTGAAACATAAAGAGCTCCTGGTCCAAATAGTTTAATATTAGATGTTGTGTTATTAGCAACAATAGCAGTGTTTCCATGAGCTTCATGAGTTTGACCCGATGCGCTAGATATAATTAAAGAAGGTTCTGAATTTGAGCTATTAACATTCTCAGCATAATTTTTTATGGTTTCTTCTGCTAATGAATGAATTGCTTGTTTTCCACTTACAGCATTAGTAAAACATTTATTGTTAGATACTGTTTTACAGTTACCACCAATATATAATCCATATCCATTTTCAGAAAAGAAGTAATTATCATGAACTGATCCATAAACTAACATTCCTGCAGCTCCTGATCCTCTATTTATACAAGTATTACCTGATACTCTTCCATCTATTCCAGTAGCATTAGGGCTAGATCCTCTAATATAAAGAGCATCTCTTCCTGAAGCTGAAGTGTCAGTTTGTTCTAAGTAATTATCATAACACTCTGTTCCTCTGTGTATGTAGAGTAAACCATGTGTACCAGTTTGAGTTACTGGGCCTTTAATAAAACAATTATGTATTTTGGAACTTTGACTAACAAAAAATCCTCCAAATCTTGTAATTAATTTACAATATCTTACAATAAATCCAAATGTTGGTCTATTATAAACATCAACACTAGCATGTTCTAAAACTGTAGCAGTTCCTCCAAATGATCCTCCTGCATTTTCAGAGTAAAATATCCCACCTTTAATTAAATCTATACCATTTGTATAGAAACAGTCACCATTTACACTTCTAATTTGCGTTTCCCCAGCATATAATTTTAAATCATCACTTCCTACATTTAAAGCACTAAAAGGCATCGCAGATCCAGATGCAGTAACTGTTCCAATAGTTTCAAGAACTCCACCCCCAATAAATTGTAGGTCTCTTCTATTATTTCCATTAGATTGTGTTATTGTAAATAAGTTAAAATCACCACCTGAAGTATCTCCATAAATTCTATTTCCTTGAAAATCTATAGTTAAAGAAGTTCTACCTGGTATATTAACTGTTGAAGTTAATTGAATTTCAGAGTGTATTTTAACAGTATCTGTACTTGAAGTTATATCTATAGCTGCTTGAAGGTCAGAATAAAAAGTAGGATTGCCTGATGAATCTTTTACTTCTATAAGTCCATAACCTGCTGACATGGCTACCCAAGCAGTTCCATTATATCTATATAAAGCATTAAGATCTGTATTGAATATAACTAAGTGTGTATCAGGAGATGAAATTGAATCCATCTCATTAGTATCTAATCTAGGTAATAATATACCATCAGTTTTTGTAGATAATTCTAGTTTACCACTTATTAAAGTATCTTCTTGTAAACTTATCTTTTCACTTTCGATAGGAGCAGTACCACCTACTATAAATTTATCAACACCGTTTCTATGAAAGAAAACTCCTGTTCCACCACCAGATAATCTTATCTCATGTTTCATACCAGAGCTGTTTCTCCACTCCATCTGATTGGCGTTATTTTTTATAATAAATCCTTGATCTCCACCACTCTGAAATCCAAATCTAGCTTCTCCAAACAACTTCATTTTCCCTGATCCTAAATTACTAGAATATAGTTCAAAAAAGTCTGAATCACTATTTCCTCTAACTTCTAAAGCATTATGTTGGTTTCCTCCTAAAATCTTTAAAGAAGAGTTTCCTGTTTCTCCCGTTCCGTCTAAAGTTAAAGTATGTGTTAATAAATCAACCACTCTATCATCAGTTAAACTATCATCAGTAGTATATATTGAAATTTCAACAATAGGAGCAGATGTTCCAATTCTTACGTCACCATTATTATTCCATAAGTCATTTGCTCCTAATCCTGATGAACTAGTTGGGAGAGATAAAAATTGTACCTTACCATTGTCTAAGAAATCGAACTTTTTTATGGGTGTTGTGGCATTATTATAAATAGAAAATGCGCTATTTCCTGTAATTCCTTGGCCTTTTATTGATGTTGTGCCTCTAAGACTTATATCTTCGGTTCCTATGGGTAGTGGGTTACCTATTCTAAAACTTGTAACATCGTCAAAAATCATAGCTCCCGAAGTTGTAATCTTCATATACTCTGCTGAAGGACTAGAAAAAGTTAAACTATTTCCGTTTAAATCAACCACTCTATCATCAGTTAAACTATCATCAGTATTATAAATAGTATTTACATCTAAAATAGAATCGTCTACATATTTTTTAGGAACTAATGATGTACCAACCAAAGTTGTATAATCAGCATCAACTCCTGTTTCAGTATCAGTTTCTCCAAATCCAATGTATTTAAGACCTCTTTTATTTGTTGTTCCATCCGTAAAAGTTGAATCGTTTGAATCTTCAATAATTAAGTTAGAACCACCAAGGTTACCAAGATAAACAGCAGTTGGTAAAGTACCCACCCCTCTAAAATCACCATCTACTAATGTAAAGCCCGTTGAAGCAAACTGAAATATACCAAATTTTGTACCATCACTTTTCGCAGCACCCATTAGTATTCTTTCACTTTCTATATAAATAAAAGTATTACCGGTCGCGTCAACGTTTCCAGTATTATTGTAAACACTCCATTCAAACTTATCAAAAGTTTGTTTAGTGTAACTTCTAGTATTACTATCATGTGATTCCCAAATAGTCCTATTCCAAATATTAGGACCATCTGATTCTAAAAAAGTCATTGATGAATTTATACCAGGAAGACTTTGTATTGTTATTTGACTAACATCTTTATATTGTTTTATATAAAGATTATCTGATTGACTTTCATAAACACCAATGTTTACACCCGAATCACCTGAAGATCCAAATATTTTATATTCTCCTAGTTTAGCCACATAATCAAATCTTGATATATAGTGAGCAGCTCCACTTGAATTAGTAGGTAAATTTCCTAAAGAATCCGCACCCCATCTAACAATACTACCAGATGTGGATGGGGTAAAATAGATATTATTAGAAGGATTACCTGGATCGTTGAAATCTAAAACACCACCTAAATCAATTTTATTAGTTGTTGTATTAAAAGTTAATCCAGAACCAGCAGATGATGTTATATTATTTACAATAGTATAATCTACATAAGCTTTATCCACTAATGTTCTATCAGTAAATCCTAAATGATAATCATCACCATATTCAAGTCCTTTTGTACTTCCACTTACTCTGTTATCAGTAAATGTAGAACCACTTATATTTAAATCAATATTAGTTTCAGGTCCATATAAATTTATTGTATCTCCTGTTATTATTATACCATTTTGTGTATTACCACTATAATATAATGATGTTTGTGAATCTGTTTGTGTAAACACATTAGATGTTCCAGAACCACTTGAGTGTGATAATGAAGTTTGATTAGTAGAAAAAAGTAAATTACTACTTTGTGAGGTAGAAGTATTTTCAGAATTAAAAGTTAATTGGTCCTGTAAGTTTATATATGAAGTTACATTAGTTGATGTATCTGATATTTCTCTTCTATATTGAAATGGTGTTGTAGTATTTTGATGTGTTTGATCACCACTTAAACTAACAGAGTTAATTGTTAAATTACCAGGTGTATATTCTGATGTTATACTATCAAATCCAGGAAATGTATGTGTTCGTGTTGATGTTATACTATTAATATTAATACCATTCAAAGCATCAGTTAAAGTACCTAAATTTAATGTTTTATTATTACCATTAATATCAGTATCTTTATTTAATGTACCACCTAATTCGATATCATCACTAGTAGATATATTTAATCCATTATCAGCAGATGTTATACCAGCTTCTTCAAAAATAGATATAACTATATCATTTGAATTTTTATAATATATCAATGAATCAGATAAATCTTTAAAATATGTTTCTGATTCTATATTAATCCAATCTGATGGTCCATCAACTTCTTTTGAGTAACTTATACCATTATTATTTCTTATATTTTTGTTATATATACCCATCTTTATTAATTATATTGATCTTTGATTATATTAGCATCTTCAATAAGAGTACCTCCTACTACATCTGATATAGCTTTTGTATTTTGTCTAATAGTAACACCAAAACTAGTGTTATTATCATAAGTTATTACTATAGGTTCTCCAGATACTTCTGATTCTAAATATAAATATTCATCAACACCATCATCATCTTGTGTAGCTAATATATCTATATTAGTATTGTTATTAGTTAATGTAACTAATTCTAAAGCACAATCAGCAGGTGTTAAACCAGTACTTGTAATAGTTTCACTACCAATTGTATAACTAGCTCCAGTTCCATCAATCATAACTCTTATTTTTTCTTTTTCAGCCGAAAATGAATTCATCTTATTAGTATTTAATCCACCGCTATATATTCCAATATAACCACCAGATGTTCCAGTTGTTAGTATTTGACTATTTTGATCTCTAACTACTATTATAGCTCCATTGTATATAATTCTAGAGCTACTTTCTGGAGAAGAAGTCCAATTATCAACATACATAAATGTATTAGAGTATATTTGTGATGGTTGACTAGTATCACAGGAAGCTGATGTATCACACCTTTCAACTATAGTACCGCCTATATTAACATCCACACCAGCAAGATAAAAAGTTTCACCATAAACACTATTAGTTACAGATGTTCTTTTAGGTCCAATATTTATTACGGTTCCACTAGGTATATTTAATCTACCACCAGATAATGTGATCCAAAAATCTTGAATATCCCAATTACCAAGCATATTCAAAGTTCCACCTGCAAAGCTAATAAACCAACCTTCAACAAATTCATATTGAAATGGACCTCCTGTTCTATTGCTTTTTTGTAATCTAAAATTTAATATATTATTACCCGCAAATGTAATAACTAAGTTGTCATTTACTACATCACTAGTATAATCAAAATCACCGTTAATTGTTGCGTTTACTATTGCCGTACCAACCGCAATACATCTATCAACTAAAGATATGTCAATAATACCTTTATGTGATCCAGTTAAGTAACCTAAATGACCATTAACCTTTAAATGTTTTCCATTAAAATTTGTTATTCTATCAATTCTATTAACATCAAATGTTATATTCTTATTAAGTGAATTAGTATCAGTAGAGTTTAAAACATAATTTATATAATTAGCTCTTACTGTACATAACAACCCATCAGGATTATTATTTAAATCTAATCCACATAAAGTTTCACTAGCTCCTATAATATCGTCTGCGTTAATTGTTAATTTAGGAACACCAGAAGTTCCACTAGCTGATGAATGTAATATTCCTTGAGCAACTGTTGATTCAATTAAAGGACATTCTATTGATATTTTTGTTTTATCAGTAACACTATTATCAGTAATAGTTATTGTAACACCACCACTACTTACTATACTTCTTTTTCCTTTAAGATTAATATTTTCATTAGATGTTGATATTAAACATCCTGTAGAACTATTTTCACATATATCCCATTCGTATAATTGTGTGTAACCAATACCTTGAGAACCATTATTTTCAAATATATTACCACATGATCCAGAACCATAAAATGATCCAGAACCATATACATTACATTCTGTAAATAAAGTTGATTTGTTAAATATCGGTCCAGAAGTGTTTTTATATACTTTACTATTTGGTTCGAAAAAATGATTAACACCATCAACACAAAGACCATTAACATTAGTTGTAGTTATATTATAAACACCAGATTTAACGTGTATGGTATCACCTGATTGAGCGATTGAAGTAGCCCATTCAAGACTTATTGGTTTATTAATATCACCAATTATATCAGCTCTTAAATCACCTGAACCACCAACTTCTGAAACAAAAATAGTATTTCCATAATCCACATCAATGTCATTTGAATCATCAAATAAAAGAACCCAGTTAGCACCATCCCAACGATATAAAGCATTAATATCAGTATTGTAGACTATTTCATTTTCTACCATACCTGTGATAGCTGCCATTTCAGTATCATCTACTCTATTTAAAAGAACACCATGTTCTTTAGAAGATAATTCTAATTTTTTACTTATTAAAGTATTTCCTTGTAACGATATATCTTCTGTTCCTATAACAGCACTTGATCCAACTATAAATTCAGTACCGCCACCTATAGCATTAAATATAGTTCTAATAGGAAGACCCCCACCGTTTGTTTGTATATCATGTATCAATGTAGTTCCACCACTTTGGTAGAACTTCATTGCTTGTGGAGTTGTTTGAACTTTAAATAAACTTGAAGAAACAATTAAATTACCATTTACTTGAGCTGAACCATTATTAACATCAAATATAATATTACCAGAAGTATTTTTAACTGTTAATAAATCAGATAAAGTTCCTAATATCTCTACTTCACCATATCCTTTTATTTTAAA
>CERI01052104.1_pt1 | contig 14525 bp, 15 predicted proteins | sample 350261 | NCBI WGS metagenome assembly CERI01 (sample SAMEA2620979, study PRJEB7988) | marine metagenome | isolation source: saline water (ENVO:00002010), including
GGGGGGGAACCGGGGTCCAGTGTTTTCAAATCATACTTTATGACACCTTCAATCTCACCCTTCAACTTTGAATATGTCTGCTTGATTTTCTTTAATATCTTAAATTGTCCAGAACTAATCTTTTCTTCTTGGACCAATTCACCCAACTTCTTGGCCGAGATATTCTTTAATTCTCCTGCAAAGTTCTCAATGATTATGTCGTTCAATTCATCTGTTATAACCAATTGTTTTGTTTCACTCTTTGATTTGACTGGTTTCTCCAAACGATAAATGATTCTGTATTTTGAAGAGTTTGTTTTTGATTTTGAATGCTCCTGCTTAACCTTCTTTAAAAACTTTTTCATATTTTCATCTATAGAACCCTCATTGTATATTTTCTCTAGCGTAGAAATCTTTATCATATCCAACTCTCCATCAAAATATTGTTCAATAATATCATTAACCTCACTATTAATGATAATTTTTTTTAACGGTTTCTCTCCCATTACACTATTTATACTATTATATATTATTAATTTTCACTTAATACATTCCCTATGACTAATGCTCTGTAAGCAGCATCTTGTTCGGCTTTCTTCTTCGTTTTTCCCTCACCAATCGCTATCATACACGATTGGTGTAATATTTTACATCTGAAGATTTCACTATCATCGCATTCGATGTGCTCATACGTGGGATTGCAGCTGTAGTTATGTTGGAAGTATTTTAAGACTTGTTCTTTATAATTTGTGTCTCTCATTATTAATTCTGGAAAATCAACATATTTTTCTATAACACGAATAACAAACTCTTTGACCTTCAAGAAATCATTCGTATCAAGATAAAGAGCACCTATAAATGCTTCAAAAATATCTTCTAATATGTGAATATTCTTCCTTCCTTCACAATTCTCTTCAACATGCTTCGACAAAAGTACTAAATGATTCATCTTTAAACAATTCGTATAATAAGATAATTGTTCGCCATTTACTAAGCGGGTCTTTATTTTAGTTAAAAATCCCTCATTTTGATCACTGTACCGCTTGTAAAGATATTCTGCCACAATAACATCTAAGAAAGCATCTCCTAAGAATTCTAAGGTCTCATAATTAATTTCCTGAAGTTCAATACATTCGGGGGGTTTCGTATATTCTTCATAATCTTTCATGATACAATATGATTTATGGTTAAAGGCTCTCTGAAAAAGAGACAAATTAGTTATTTGAATATCGTTGATATTGACTTGAGAAAGAATATCAATGACATCTGTAGAAGTTATTAAACGATTATTTACATTGTAGGGGTCAGACTTAAACTTTGTTGACATTTATAGTATATGAATAATATTTCTTTAACTCATTAATTAGCGGGAGCAGAGGGGAGATTGTCAGTTGTCTCCCCCGCACCCGGAAGCTCGGCCGGAGCACCCGGAGAAGCGGCACATCCTTCACCATCCTCAATTGGTTTTCTCATGAGGTCGGGACCGATCGTGGTGTTCAGGAAAGGGCTCACCTGAACCTGAGGATTCGGGGGCTCCGAACGTAACTGAAGGTTGGCATTTCTTAAACTCTGACCCACGGTGTTGACCCCCACGTGAAAACCAGCATCAAGCAGATTAACACCGTTCAGGATTCCCTCACCCGCCGGCTTAGCGACATTGAAATCTTTAATCGCCTGGGAATCTTCCTTCGGAAGAAGGTCCGCCGAAGTCAAGTTATCCTGGGGATAACAGGATGAAGGAGTGCGTCCCATATTCTCAACAGGCTTAGGGACAGCCTGACCATCGCCCATGCTTTCAGCTGCAACCGGGGCACCCGGGGCAGGAGCGAAATCAGTGAAAGGCTCAACATGCGTAATCGTTGGGGGGAGGACTCCGGAAAAGTTCCCCATAATATCGTTGTAAATCTCAGGGACTGCACAGCGCATAAGAAGGACAACCACCACCACCACTAAGGAAACATTTAACCATTGGGGCCACGTAGATAAATCAAGGACGTTAAAACTCATTTTATATATTACAATATAAAAAAAAATTACGCAAAATTAATATTCAATTCATTGTATTCTTCCATCAATCCCTCCAATTTAGTCTGCAAAGTTTTCATCTCATCTTTCACTATATTTATTTTTTTTCTCTTTTCCAAAAGCATAGCCTTCTTTCTTTCTTCCTCTTCTAATTCTTGAATCATTCTTTCATCGATGATATCTTCTGGATTTCCTAAACGAGGATCATCCTCTTCTCCAAACAAACATTTCTCAGGTATGCTATAAACTTTAGGAGTAGCCACCTTAATCTGTGTAATATACATATCACAGTAAAAATATTTCTTTAGAAACTTTAATCCCTTAATGTGTAAAATACATTTGATTTCACAATCTTTCTTTATTTCTTCCTTGGCTAATGGGATCCCATCTTTGTTGAAAACACCACACTGAACTTTATCTTTTATCTTAGGAATCCTAAGATCTATCTTTGGTAAATTATCTTTGACAAGGGGTTCGGTAATACGTTTGTACATCTCCCGAACAATATCTTCAGGGAGGTCTTTTTTGAACCAATTTTCACTATTTTCAAGTGTTCTCTGAACGTTTGTTTCATCTATATTCAGAAACTTGTCATACACACTAAAATCTTCGGGAGAGAGCTTTACTCTTAAAGTATTTCCACAATCTATCAGTGTTTCATCACAGAAAACATTTGGTGTCTCAACATAAAGAGGACTATCTGAATTATATGTTATCGGCGAATAATAAAAGTTCCCCTGCTTCAATGGTTCTTTAAAGACTATCTTCTTGTAATCCAAATTATTCAAGCTTACCACTTCAGTCATTATACTTTTTAACAACAATAATTTATTTTTTTATTAACGCAAATTGACAAAGAAAACTCCATTATACAAGATGAACAGTGTTCACCTTCCATTTCCCCACAAAAACATCTCCTACTTTCCAAATCTTGTCTAAATAAATATCGCATCTTACTTTACAAAAACGATTGATATTGAATATATTCACACCAGAATATGCGTCTGAATAGATGTCGGTGTTAAACTTGTTGTAAGTAAATGGTATCTTTACTAAAAGATTAGGGTCGTAGATATTCTTTTTATCCTGTTTTATTTGAGACACAAAATTATCTATCTCATCTTTAGTTAAACCAAGCAAACTCATTTGATAGTATTCGAGAGACTGAATAAATTCATAAAAACTTTTCATTTCAGGATTCTCTTTCACCCCCGTAAACTGAAGATTTACACTCCAATTATCTTTGTTCAAACCAAAAGGACACACCATCACTGGAGTAGTCACAATTACAAATGGAGAACGACCATAATACAACTGTAAATATCCGAACTTTTTGTTCCCCTTGGGTTCCTGTTCACTATCACACTCTTCATATTCTTTATCACAGTCTTTGACAGACATATCTTTACATGAGAAATGCTTGTGTTTTATTTTCTGTATGTCTACCTTATCATGAAACAGATCTTTAGTTTTGATAACTTTGGATTTCTTATTCATTTACATTAAGTAAATATCTTTATTTTTAAATCTTTATTCAACAATTGAGATACGTTTGGTGAGATTATTCCACGCATAGTGAGAAGGTATCTTTTTCATATTTACTTTATTAGGACAAGTCTCTTTCACTAATTTTTGAGTACCCCAAACTACATTCTGTTCCCCCGATACTTTAGGTATATCATAAGAGAGATTACAATTATTCTTAAAATCTCTCCCCCCCTCTTTACTCTGAACCTGATTCACAATTTGAAAGGTAGTTTCTTTACCTTCCTTATCATAGAGATAATATGAAGAATTATCGTATGCAGCCATTTATATTAATACTATAAAAATAAATATAAGATTATTTTTTATAATCTTAAATAAAAAATCTAAGATAAAAGGGAATACAATGCCGATTCCTATATTTAGTAGTGGACAACAAGTATCCTGTCAATCACAAATAGAATAGAAATCCTGACGTATTCATGTAAATCATATACACAGTGTTTCACGGTGTAGCTTCTTCAATAAATATGATCCAACCACATTCTTTAATACAATTTATCTTTAACCGAAGCTTCAGAAAGGTTGTATTCACAAGTTTAACCTAGATTTGATTTCTTCAATTGTAACGCAGTTACGATGGCTAGACATTAAATGTAAATACCGATTCTTAACTTTCTTCCCTATGAAATGATTCTTCTTAACCACAGAATCGATAAGATCTTTCTTTTTTTCGGGGGATAAGTTCAATTCTTTAGATAGTTCATCTAAATAGACAAGTGTGTCAATCAAAAGTAGAGATTCTATGAATTCCATTCTAATTTGAAGTTTTCTTTAAACATCAAATTTACACACTTTCTAAACCAGCGAAAAGAGTATCACCAATAATCTCTTTCAAAAACTCTTTTGATACAATATCATCAACATCTCTAGCATTACCTGTTTTTCTTTTCCCTGTCCTTTGAAGGAGTATATGAATAGTTACAAAACCATAAAACAATGATATTACTCCTATCTCACAAAGACCATAAATATTTTTTGAGTCTTTGAAATACATTCGTATCAACCATACAGTGCTCAAAATACACACTAAAGAACAAAATATCAAAGAAAATGAACTTATATCTTCAGTCGTATAGGTTCTGTAAAATTGAGGTAAAAGTGTAGTGACAGTCAATAACAATCGTATCCCTGAATTTTCATACATTTAGATTAGATTAGATTAGATTATAATATCCATGACCACTGATATTTGATAAAGTTCTCATTCGACAAGTTTCTTTTGATAGTCTTAGGTGAGAACTCCTGTAATTCTGTTTCCTGATTATATTTCTCTGAATATACCTTTGATTTATCTATTCTGTTATTCTCTTTAACCTTTTCTTGTTCCTCTTTTCTTATCTGAAAGATCTGTAAAACTGATTTCATTGTATACTAATAACAATATTTTTGTATTCCCCTGAAATCACCACAAATATCTGAAAAGAATAACAGAACCCCAGAAAATACTACTGAAAAAGATATAATTAAACGGTAAGAGTTCTAAATTCCAAAGGAAAGAATTATACAGAGGATTTATCGCATAGGAAAAGAGTCCATACAAGGTGAAAACTTTTTCGCCTTGAGTGTTGAGTCGGAAGATTATATCACCTACGTTGTATTCAACAGATACAAAGAAGATGAATGAGGATATTAAAAAGGATAAAACTTCTTTCATTACTTTAGGGCATAATTTCTTCTCTGGTATCTTCAAACTCAGAGTCATCTTTACCTTCTTGAGCTTCGGGCTCTGGCTCTGGCTCCGGCACTGAGTGTGGCTCTGGCTCAGGCTCTGGCACCGAGTGTGGCTCTGGCTCTGGCACCGAGTGTGGGTGTGGTTCTATAATATGCTCGGGTTCGGATTCATGTTCTGGCTCCTTCACCCCACAACAGATATTAACATTGCACTGTGAACTCTTCCTACCCCCCGTATCCGGATTGTTTCCCGTAAAAGCCTTTTTCATCTTTGAAAGCATCAAAAGAGCTGCAATCGCGCCACCACCAAGAACATACTTAACTAAATCTTTATCTATCCCCGTATACTCAGAGATAATCTCAGCATGATAATCCGTACAATCTTCTTCACAGCAGCAAATACTCGTTCCATTATTACAGATTGGACCATCAGTCCATGCTCCCGTTGATTCAGAAAAACAAATATCAGAGGAACATCCTGAATCACAATCCGTAGAACAGAGTGGGGGACCAATTATCTCAGAAGATTTCACTTGACAATCACTAATCATCTCCTGACATAATTCATAACAAGTCTGACTCATTTTACATAAGAAAATATTTTATTTTGGTATAAATACTTTGGGTAATTTCTTAAGATTGGGCCATTCTATAAATGCTCCCCTAAATCCAACACATGTGCCTTTAGGGAACTTTGTCCAGTGTTTCTTCTTTCCTAGAAGTTGGTGGAATTTCTGAAGATCCTTCTCCGGGAGGAAACCATCTTTCAATGGATACCAGTATCCCAATCTGTAATTTATGTGAAACTCTAACTCAGTCGTTTCCTTCTTTTTACCAACTTTGTAGGTTAATTTCATTTTCATATCTCCCAAATACTCAAAAGAAGCTCTCGCGTGTGCAAAAAACTTCTGAGATTCGTAAGGTTTATTCGTAGTTCGTTTATCAAGTCCATCCCAAACATTTCGGTCGAGCATAAGAATCTCTTTCTTATCCCCCTTTTTCATTTTTTCAATATCTTTAATCTTCAACCAATATTTCCTCGATTTTTTGAACCATCTCGCCGTATTCACTGATCCCACCAATCTCTTTTTGATGGTCTTCTCTTTTTGTATCTGTTTCTTTGTCTTGGGTTTTTTGCAATAGAATGCTTTCGCCCAATCATCATTGTATCGATGTTTAGTTCTCTTGAACTTTTTTGCTCCTTTCGGGATTTTCGTTGGTTTATCCTTAAAGCCATCATGCTCCCCAACTCTCCCCTTGATTTCATGAATATATCCTTCTTTTTCACTGGGTATTCCTATCAAGGGGATAAACATAATCCCCCCCGAACGACGCTTTTCCCTTTTCTGATAAACAACGATGTCTTTAATACAATCTTTTTGATTGATTTTCATTTAGAATTACATATATTTAAAGTTATAATTAATATTAATACTAAAAATGAAATATCCATTAATAGAAAATACATACGATGATTCCGATATAAATGAAATGATAAAAGTTCTTAAATCGGGACAATTAACTATGTCTCAAAAAGTTTTTGATTTTGAAAAAGAGTTTGCAAAATATATAGGTTCTGAATATGCTGTAATGGTAAACTCAGGCTCTTCTGCGAACTTACTTGCGATTTCTGTGGCCGTTAATCATATGCGTAAGAATAAATTAAATAAAGGAGATAAAATTATAGTTCCAAATGTATGTTGGTCAACAACAGTTTGGCCATTAATACAATTAGGATTATCACCTATATTTGTTGATATTGACCCACAAACAATGAATATAGATATAGAAGAATTAAATAAATCTATAACTCCCGATGTAAGAGGAATAATGCTCGTACATATTATGGGTAATTGTACAAACATGATTGAAATAATGAGTATTTGCGAAAAAAATAATCTTATATTGATAGAAGATACTTGCGAATCTCTTGGTTCATCTTATAATAATAAAAAATTAGGAAGTTTTGGAGATTTTGGAACTTATTCTTTTTATTATTCACATCATATAACAACTATAGAAGGTGGTATGGTAATCTGTAATGATAAAGAAGATTATGAATTACTAAAATGTTTGAGATCTCACGGATGGATAAGACAATTAGATAATAAAGAGAAGTATATAAAAGAAAATCCTAATATTGATCCTAGATTTTTATTTGTGAATTTAGGATATAATTTACGTCCCATGGAAATACAGGGCGCAATGGGTCTAAATCAATTAAGAAAACTAGATATAAAGAATAATAACAGAAATACTAATCGTGATAAAATATTGAATAAACTATTAAAAGATAGTAGAAACTCAGAAGTTTTTAGTTCTCCAACTGAACAAATAAATTCAGAGCCAGCTTGGTTTTCATTAACTATTATTCTAGGGGAAAATTATGAAAAAATGTATAAATCATTTTTAAAATATCTAACAGAATCGGGTGTGGAAAATAGACCCGTTGTAACAGGAAATTTTGCGAGACAACCTGTTTTTGAATATTTAAATATAGATGTGACGCCAGAAAGTTTTAAAGGAGCTGAAATATTACATAATAGAGGATTTTTTATCGGTTTATCGTGTGAAATAATGGATGATAAAAAAATTAGTGAATTAGTTGAGATATTTTATGATTATGATTTTTGATTGTATATTCATATTCATATAATAAGTTTATATATATAAATTATTACATTAGTATTATTAATGAAGATATTAGTAACAGGGGGATCGGGAATGATAGGAGAAACTTTAAAAGATACTGTTAGATATAACAACGATGATTGGATATTCTTATCTTCTAAAGATTGCGACCTGAGAATACGCGATGATGTAGAAAAATTATTTAAAAGAATAAAACCCGATCAAGTGATCCATCTAGCCGCGAATGTTGGTGGATTATATAAAAATCTTAAAAATCCCATTGATATGTTTAGTGATAATATAAAGATGAATGAAAATGTTTTGGAAATGTCTAACAAATATGATGTTAAAAAAGGCATATTCTGTTTGTCAAGTTGTGTTTTTCCCGAAAATCCTCATAAATATCCAATGAATGAAAGTATGATAAATGAAAGTAATCCTCATCCATCGAATGAAGGATACGCATACTCAAAAAGAATGATGGAACTACAATGTAGAAACTATAATAAATTATATAATAGGAATTATATATGTTTAATTCCTGTAAACTTATACGGACAATATGATAATTTTAATTTATCAGAGGCACACGTTATTCCGGGAATTATGCATAGAATGTATAATTCAAAAATTAATAAAGAACCCTATGAGTTATATGGAGATGGTTCCCCCCTAAGACAATTTTTATATTCTTTTGATTTTGCGAAAATAATAATTAAGGTACTAAATGAATATGATGATATTAAACCCATAATCTGTTGCAATGATGAAATTAGTATTAAAGAACTTAGTGATAAACTCATGGAAATTGTTGATTTAGATTCAGAAATTATAAATATTGAAAAAGAAAAAGGTTGTTTAAGAAAAACGGTCACAAATGAATACTTTAATTCATTATTTCCGAGTTTTGAATATACAAACTTAGATATAGGATTAAAGATAACTTATGATTGGTTTACAGAAAATTATGATATCTTAAGAAAATAGATTATTTACAATCATTCTCAGTCATTTCTATAACAAGTTTTTCAAATGTGTATTCTCTTTTCCAATTTAATGTTTTTACAACTTTACTAGAATCTCCTAAAAGTTGATCAACTTCACAGGGTCTAAAATATTTTTCAGAAACTTTTATTAGAACTCTCCCTGTTGATAAATCATAACCTTCTTCATTGATGCCTTCACCTCTCCATTGTATATTGAACCCTTTCAAGGTAAATGCTATGTTTATAAAATCACGAATTGAGTATGATTTATTAGTTGATAAAACATAATCATCTGGATTTTCCGATTGTAAGATCAACCACATACCGTTTACAAAGTCCTTAGTATGTCCCCAATCTCTTCTAGAGTTCAGATTACCTAATTCTAAATATTCAAGTTCTCCCTTTAATATTTTACTTAATCCTTTAGTTATTTTACGTGTTACAAAGTTTTCACCTCTTCTCGGACTTTCATGGTTAAATAATATACCATTCGATGCGTGAATATTATATGATTCTCTATAATTTACTGTAATCCAGTAACTATATAGTTTAGATACTGCGTAGGGTGATCTTGGATAAAAGGGTGTTTTTTCTTTTTGAGGTATTTCTTGAACCAATCCATATAATTCAGAAGTAGATGCCTGATAAAATCTTATCAAATCTCTATATTTACTAAATCGTATAATATCTAAAAGATACAACGCCCCTTTTCCATTCGCATCAATACAATATTCCGGAGTGTCAAATGATACCTTAACATCGCTCATTGCAGCTAAATTATAGACTTCAATTACATCAATGTTTTCTTTATCTTTTGTTGCTTCATTAAAAATATTTTGTAAACTACTCTTATCTGTCATATCGCCATATACTAGGTTTAATTTGTCTATTATATGTTCTATTCTAGAAATATTGTTTGTAGAACTCCTTCTTAATAAACCCCACACTTCATAATCTTTTGATAGTAATAGTTCTGATAAATAAGAACCATCTTGTCCGGTAATACCTGTAATTATAGCTATTTTCATATTATATTAATTAATAATCTATTAATTCTAATTTTTAAACTTGTATTCTCGTTGTTTTTTTATACATCCTGAAAAACTTGAATAATATGAACCCTTATTTAATAAAGATGTTTTAATATTTCATCGTTTGATACCTCAAATTAAAATGTGTATATCTATTATGGATACTAAATATGTTCTCTTTATCCCTAATGGTGGTATTAATGATTGTTTTTCGTGCATAGTTCGTACAATCTCTTATTGTAAAATGAATAACAGGACGTTACTACTAGATTTTACAAATTCTGCATACAATATTAATTTTTCAGATTATTTTGATATTAAAGAATTAGATTGTTGTATAATTTATAATAGTAATCAAATAAAAAATATTATATCATCTCTTAAAAATAGTAATCGTTTAACAGTTCATCCGAATAATTTAGATTTCAATCTAATAGATTTATTTGATAAAACTAAGAAAATCCATTTCAATTACCAAAGAGGAAAACCTTATTACGTATATAATGATATACCATTAAGTTTACCAATTAATGCTGATGAAAATGTTATTCTGCATTCTAGGTGTGGTGGTGGAGATGGCTTAGAATTTTTTAAAAATCTATTATTATGTGAAAATATTAAAAATATAATAAACAAAAAATTAACCATATTAAAAGAAAATTATTTATGTATTCAAGTAAGAAATACTGATTATAAATGTGATTACAAATATCTCTATGAAAACAATAAAGAGTATATACATAATTTTGATCAAGTATATATTTGTACAGATGATAAACACGCTTATGATTTTTTCAAATCGAAAATATTTAATGTGTTATGTTTTACTACATTTCCAGAAAACCCATACAGAAATCTTCACCGTAGTGAAGAGATATTACCCAGTGCAAAAATGGAAGATTTATTAACAGATATATTTATTGCTACAAATAGCACGTCAATTCTCTCAAATTCTAAGGGTGGATTTATCCGTTTATTACAAAATTGTCATAAAAATAAAAAATATATAATGAATATGTTATCCTAAATGATCATAATTATTTATTCATGTTTGCCCATATTATACCATCTATAAAGTTTTTATCTTTTCCAGAATTGATCTCAAGAGCTAAGATTATAAAAACTCCTTGAGTAAGTTTAAATTATAATATTAATTATTATATTATATAATATAATGTTGTTGGGAATCATAGGAAATGGTTTTGTTGGAAGTGCTACACAGATACTTAAAAGTGATACAATAAATACTTGTGTATATGATATTGATCCCAATAAGTGCAATCCAATAGATACAACACTTGAGGATATAGTCAAGTGTGACATTATTTTTATTTGTGTCCCAACACCAATGGATAATAACGGGTCATGTAATTTAAGTATTGTTGAAAATGTTATAAATGACCTTAAAAATATATGTGATTTTAGTAAAAAATTAATTATTTTAAGGTCAACTGTGACACCCGGAACATCAGATAAACATGATACATACTTTATGCCCGAGTTTCTTACAGAAAGAAACTATGTAAATGATTTCATCAACAATAAAAATTGGATATTTGGATTAAAAGGAACTGAACAAGATGTCCAATTCAAAGAAAAAATAGAAGAAATGATAAATATATCATCTAAATCGGGAAATATTAAGTATAATAAGATTACGTTTAGAACGAATAAAGAAGCTGAAATGATAAAACTTTTTAGAAATAATTTCTTATCTGTAAAAGTTTCATTTTGTAATGAAATATATGATTACTGTAAACTGAAAGAAATAGATTATGAAAAAGTTGTAGAAATTGCTGCAACAGATGATAGAATAGGATTGAGTCATACACTTGTTCCTGGACCAGATGGAAAAAGGGGATATGGTGGAACGTGCTTTCCTAAAGATATATCAAATACTCTATTTGATATGAAAGAAAATGGAATGAAATCATATATTTTAGAGAGTTCTTTCAATAGAAATGAAGAGCTAGACAGGGGAGAAGATTTATAAAAAAGAATATTTTATTTTATTTTGTATCCATATAAGGCGACAAATATATGTTATATAAATTATCATACTCTTCTACATTTTTTGTTTTTTCTCTATTCCAAGGGTGAATACCATATTTAACATAGTGAATGAATCTTTTTAAAAGTGGAGATTTTATTTGTTTTAATTGACAGATTGTATTGTATGAACTAATAATTGTTGAACTCCTATCTTTTTTAGAGTTAGTTATATTATTTTGATTAGAATTATTATAATTTACAACATATATATCTTCAAAATGTAACTTTTCTGAATAATGTATAACTAAAACACTATAATTCACATCATTCTGTATTTGTGTCTCTCCAAATCTTATTTTATTATTTAATACTATACTAGATTTTGTAATATACCACCAAGGAGTCATACCTATACCAGGTGAAATAATATTTTCTTTTTCTATAGAAAAACTATTCCAAATTTTTTCTTGAGTGTAATTTATTTTATTATTACTTTTCCATTTAAAATACAATGTATCATATTTTTCATCTATTATATTTTTTAGACATGTTAAAAAATTATCAATATACAAGAAATCATCGGTATCGAGAAAGTATAAATATTCGCCTCTAATGAATGTATGATTTAAAATACGATTACGTGTTATACCAGCTCCTTGATTAGTTCCATTATTCAAAACATATATATTTTCATACTTTTCTGATAATTTTATTAATTCATCATCTTTATTCTGTTTATCATTTATAAATATTATTTCTATATTTTTATCTTTTAAACTATCACATAATGTATGCAAAAATGTATAATCTTCTAATTTATATACAGGTATACCAATTGTGAGATCTAGCTTAATTCCTTTATTCAAAGGATTTATTAATTTTAATAATTTTTTATCATTCATATTTTCATTATTTTCTGTTCTTTTATCACTATCAAAGAAAAGATAAATATCTTCTATATCATTATACTCTTGTTCAAGATAATTTATTGAGATACTTCTAAAAAATACTATATCATTACTATCTGTAGTTATCTGTACATCATGATAATGATCTAATTTTTCATTATTTATATTATAATACGTATTATTATAACTTAAACACACATTAGAATCTCTACAAGTTAAAGAAAATAATCTTAATGTGTCTTTTATATTGACTATAAATTCATTTTCTTTTAAGAGTATACATATTTCATCATCATAACATACATCAAGTATAAGTGATTTGGTTAATTCTCCATCAATATTTTTAACTTTATTTTCCATTGAAATTAGTATATCTGTATCATTGATAACAGACCATTCATCATCAGAACATAATATATATATTCTGTAAAATACGTAATCCTGATAATCTACAGATTTTATAAATCTTTCTAAGTTTTCTATATTATTAAACTTATAGAAAAATACAAATGATTTATTATTATCTTGAACTATCTTTGAAATATCATAATTACTTAGAGTATTTTCAATATCTTTCTTTTCATCATTTCTTAAAGAGTAATTATTCATAATTTTAGTATTTTCAAATAAATATTTATATTTTATAATTTCATCAAGTTTTACAATACCCAATTGACGGAGTTTTGGATTATTCTTAAAATTATAATTTTTATTAAAGTTGTTCAATCTATATATTTTTCCAGAGTTTATTATAGTTGTATTTATTCTTCGTCCTTTAAAACCTATATCATAATTTTCCAATCTCCATTTATTCCAAGCACCTTTACTACCAATAGCATTTAATAGTTCTGCTTTATTCATGTAACCATAAGGAAGATTCTCATTAAATAATATGGGAGCTGTAATTCTTATTCCAATTTGAGGTTCTCTAATAGGTAACTTATCTGTTATATTTTTATCATATACTATATCATTTGATAATATATTGCTTTCAGATAATCTTCTTTGTTCAACTACAATATATTCATATGTTTTGTTTTCCATATCATCCAATATTTTATTATAATCTGATTCTAAAAAGAAAGAATTACTATCTAAAGGAAATGTATATAAATATCCATTTTCTCTACCATAATTGACACAATAATTTCTAGCACTATTGATATTTACAAGATATAACATTTTTTCTTTATTCTTATTATATGATTCTTTCATGAAGTTGGTGTGATCTGTATCTGTATCTATATGTTTTATCTCGGGGAGTTTATTGTATTCTTCTATTTTAAAAGGTATATCTATATATTTTTGATTGAACTTATTTAATAATTTTATTATTTCAGTTTTTTTTTCTACATCAAATATTCTGTTTAATAAATATATCTTATCTGTTTGAGGAAAATCAGCTTCATTCTCAAGTGTAAAAAGAAGATTTTGCAAAGTTTGATTATCTCCATGTAATCCTGGCATATCATTTCCTAGAATTCTACAAATAAGAATAGTATTTTGAGATTTTAAGGATTTTAAGGATTTTAAAATTCTACAAATAAGAATAGTATTTTGAGATTTTAAGGATTTTACGGATTTTTCTAACTCTTCAATCCTTTCTTCAAGTTTTCTAAAAGAGTTTTTTTCACTTACATAAGTGTCTTCTTTTACAAGAGTAATTTCATTTTTTAATAAGTATTTCTCAGCTCTCTTTCCTAAATAGACGATTTCTGTAAGTAATTCTAAAGGAATATCATCCTTTACATCAT
>CERI01037186.1_pt1 | contig 14504 bp, 10 predicted proteins | sample 350261 | NCBI WGS metagenome assembly CERI01 (sample SAMEA2620979, study PRJEB7988) | marine metagenome | isolation source: saline water (ENVO:00002010), including
AGAGACGTGTTCGGAGACAACGAGTTCCGTCAAAGCTACAGTACGGTATCTCAGATTACTGAGTATGACTGTGAACAGCTAGTACAGAGCATCATACTGCTTTCCCAACCGAAAGAGTTTTCTTGGGTTTTAAGAAGCCTTGTCAGAAGAGACGGGATGATTAAGCCGACAGAAAACGATAAGTTCAATCTCACGGGAGATGACGCTTTGCAGCGTAGGCGTTTCCAGGAGAAAGAAGATGTCGATCTAGCTGAGGCCATCAAGCTACTTTTTGACGGTATTTCTTCTGAGGATGCAGTGGATTTCGTTAGAAGTAGAACTACTTAAAAAACTCTTGGATAGGATAAATGTCTAGCAACACTCGTAAACGATTCAACGCTGGTGGCACAGAGACCGGTATGTCAAAGCGCATGCGGTGTGAGAGTACCGAAGACTCTGTGAATACCAGGCTTACTGAGAACAGTACGGACCCTGAAACAGGGAAAGAAGAAGACGTCGCAAAGAATACTGGCGACGTCACTCAAGAAGGTGAACTAAGTGAGTCAGACGAGGAAGACGGAGAGTCAGATGACGAAGATGAGGAGGAGTTTAACGTCGAAGATGAATTCGAGAGTTTAAAAGAGTCAAATCCGGAAGCTTATGAGCTTCTCCAGAAGGTACATCAGGAAATCCATAGGACCGAACCAAATATACAGGAGCTGCTTTCGACTCCGCTTCGTCTTGAGGATCGGGCAAGGCTGTGTCAGTTATACGAAATATATAAGTCGCACATCCCTAACACAGAGGAGTCTTTGGATGCCCGGACCCGCTACAACGAAATGTTCAAGGAGTATAAGGCCGGATACGCCCAATACGACAAATACTCCGAGGAAGAAATTGCAGCCATGTCTCGTCAGGAGGCTCGCTTTACCGGGTTTAATGCTGAATTGTCCCTAAAATACAAGATCCTTAAGCTCAATGCGGATGAGAAAACCAAACAGGTGATCTTTCGGAGATATGAGGAGATGATGTCACTGGAGCACAGCGATGATCAGTATAGTAAGTTGAAGAACTGGTTGGTCTGGGCAACTGAGATTCCTCACAACACTGTCAAGCACATCAACATAGAGGACAAAACCAGCTTCATCAAAATGGCAAAAGAGAAACTGGACGTCGAGCTTTACGGGATGGAAGGTATCAAAGAGCAGATACTTCTTTTTCTCAACACGAAGCTGTGCAACCCAAATGCGGTTCATGCTAACTTGGGACTTGTTGGTCCTCCTGGAGTGGGTAAGACCCACATTGGTCGGTTGATCGCGGAGATCATGGACTGGGGATTCTCCCAGATTTCTTTCGGTGGGACAGACAAGGCTGACTTCCTAAAGGGGCATGAGTACACTTACGTTGGTGCTCAACCAGGAGAAATTGTTAAGTCTTTGAAACGGATCGGTCATAAAAACGGAGTGATATTCCTTGACGAGCTCGATAAAATCGCCGACAATCCTGATATCCGGGCAGCCTTGCTTCATTTAATCGACCCAACCCAGAACTCAAACTTCAGAGACCTATTTCTAAGTGAGATTAGTATAGATCTGTCGCAGATCTGGTGGGTTGGGTCCATGAACAGCATTCCAACGGACGAGGCCCTGGCAGATCGATGGTGGATCATCAATGTTGAAGGTTATGCACAGAACGACAAGATAGAGATAATTGAGAAGCATCTCCTTCCGAGAGCACTCAAAAACTGCTCACTCCCGAAGGATCATATCGTCCTCGGTGATGGAGTAGCTAGCGCGTTTATCGACAAAGTCTGTAAGTCGCATGACAAAGGTGTTCGCACACTTGAGAAAGGAATCAAGGATCTTGTTAACAAAATAGTCTTCATTTTGTCCCACCAGGACAAGAATGGTAAACTCCCTTTCAAGACTTCATTCGAGCTTGGTTCGTATCTAGAGGATCCGGTCAAGATTTCCAATCAACTTCTTGGTAAGATCCTAGAGTCAAAAGATTTGAATAACATCATGAGTTTGCAGATGATGTACATCTAGACATGATTTTATACCGGTGGGTATAAAATGGTCAGTACTGGGACCTCCTGCTACTCATTGTGCAACATCCACAGCATTTGGGTAAAACAAGATCGATCTCGAATTGTCTAGGTTTATCCTGACTTTCGCAATTGTCGAGCGCTTCAATGTCCTGGAAGATTACTCGTAGCTCTGTCTTGTGGGAAGCAAGGGTCTCTAGCAATTCTTGGAGTGCATAGTTGTTTTTTGTTGATAGGACTGGAGTCTCTACCGCACAGAGGGGGCAGCGAATAAGACCTTGGAGCGTCACTCGGGATATACACTCGCGACAGAAGGTGTGACCACAATTAGTTAGTATCCGAGGCTCGGAATACAACTTTAAACAGACTGGGCATTCTACAGAATTACTCAGTAGACTCATTTCTTTTAATATTGTTCAATATAATTTAAGAACTGGTCCATTCTAGAATAGGAAATGAAGATCTACACAAAAGGAGGCGATGCGGGAACCACCTCACTGTACGACGGTGGGAGAGCGCTAAAGTCGATACCTAACTTTCAAGTCATCGGGGAAATGGATGAGTTATCGGCTCGTATAGGAATGCTATGTGCATCAACACCGTCCCTAGCGAAACAGAATATCCTTGGGCGCCATATCTCAGACATACTTAGAGAAATCCAACGTGTTCTCCAGGATCTTAACTCGTATGTTGCAGTGACAAAAAGCACAAAGAAGAGACTTCCTTCCGTGAGCGAGGCCACGGTTTCTATTCTCGAAGAGGTCATAGACGCGATGGAAGAGGAACTACCTAAGCTTACGAAGTTTATCTTATCCGGTGTGACAATCGCCGACTCACACGCCCATCTCTGCAGAACCCAGACCCGAAAGGTTGAACGCCAACTCGTAGAGTTAATCAACAAAGAAGATTCTGGGTGGGAATGTGAGTATAGTGACATGATGGGGAGCTATCTCAACCGCTTGAGTGATTTTTTCTTTGTTCTGGCTAGATGGATTTGCTACGTAGAAGGAGAGGGTGACTGCTTCTACGACTTGAAGTAATTATACTTTATCAAGTATAATGACTGGTTCACAGCTTTAGCGAAGCGTACAATTATGTACCAGGTTGGTTTAAGTTTGGTGCATACAACGTCTGTAGAAACACTGCTAATACAAACGAGAGTGCGATAGAGACAAGGACGAATCCTATCCAGAAACCAACTGAGAGTTTCATAGGCTTTGTCGGGGTTGGGGAAGGGCTTTTATGGCTTGGAGCCGTATAGTTTTCTTTGCTACATGGATCACAGTTCTCAGCATCCCATAAAGATGGCAATGCCTGTGGTACTCCACCTCTCGGAACTGGAGCGCAAGGCTTAGGAGGGTCCTTGAGGACATCTACAGCATTATGATCGGTGACACAATGTTCTTGACACACACTATTTGAACGTGAAGTAGTAGCACAAGCGTCCTGGCATGCGCGGAGGGCCGCCGCTTTGTCCCCTCCATTTGATGCTAGGAGATGAGGGAAATAGTGGGGTGTTTGGACGAACACGGGTGCTACATCCAGGCGAAGATTCGTAAAGTCTCTTCCTTGGTTGGCCATGAGATCGGACATACACCCATACCAGTTTGCGCCCAATGGTGTGCCTTCCACGACGCTGTTATTCGGGATGCCCGCAAAAGCAGCGGCGGTCTCGGCTACACAATCGTTGATCGTGTTGATATTGCAATCATCTTGGTGCTTTTCACGACAGGCTCGACAAGGGTTTATCGTTAGAGTCATTTATTCATACGAAACATATTTCCGAGAAATCACAAAATTGGGCCGGCTGCAGAACCTTTCCGGTTTGACTCCAATGGCTTTTCTGGAACGCTAGGTTTAAATGGCTCTATCCTCTGTGTTGCCATTTCGCACCGCACTTACAGCAGGTTGCGAAGGTGGTACATCCTTCGTCACATGACCTCACCTGTTTGGTATAACTGAACACTCTCTTGCTTCCACATTTCTTTCCCGACTTGAGAATATTGTTGCACTCTAGGACCCCTTCGGCCACCTCGAAGGGGTTCTCAATGAAGTCATCTTGTTCTCTCATGACTTTCTGCCATTCGGTATACGTATCGTGGTCCCATCCGACCTTGGCCTCTTTGATTTTGGTCAGTATCGCAGAGAGCTTCCCTCCATTCGAGATATCTCCAACAGTGTCGTATATAGCTTGTCGATACGCCTGTTCAACGGCTGTTGGATCTTTAGTTGTAGACACGGCGGTATAAATGTGTTTTTCCAGAACACGGATGTTCTGTTCTTGGGTCAACACGGTTCCCAGTGCTTTCTTTCCATTGTCTCTGTACGTCATTCTTGTTTCTAGAAAGGATTATTCTCACACCAATTCGATTTTATCGCTCGCCGGACAAAGCGTCTACTTGGTATAAACAGCTTATAAAGGTACTTACCAATGCTAAACAAATGCCAATCGAACTTGTAATCGACACTAGGGAAAAAGAACTTATCACCAGGCTCAGCCCGGTCACGGAGTTAGTGGTCGAGCAGTTGCCTGTTGGTGATGTGTTGTTTCGCGAGGATGGGGAGACTGTGCTTGTGATCGAGAGGAAAACTGTGGCAGACTTGAAGGCGAGCATCTGTGATGGTAGGGGTAGGGAACAGAAAGCTCGTTTGCTCGGGACAACACCACCCGCACGAATAATGTATCTGATCGAAGGTTCACTTGATATGCAATTGGATGATAAGCTCCATGGAATGCCGGTTTCCACTCTGGTCGGGAGCCTTGTGAATACCCAGCTACGGGACGGTATCAAAACATACAAGACCAATTCCATTGGCGAGTCTGTAGAGTTCATACAAAAGCTGAATGAGAAACTGCAGAAGGAGTGTGACAAATACTTCAAAGAGAGTGGAGGAATGTCTGACGCGGGATACTCTTCGACACTGAAGACAACGAAGAAAGCGAACATGACTCCAAGGGTGTGGTTGATATCCCAACTCTCCTTGATCCCTCAGCTATCCGAGAAGATAGCAGAGGCGATAGCTGATCGGTACCCAACCGTCGTCGCCATCACACGTGACTACGAGAGTACCCCAGAGCATTTGCAACCTAAACTCCTAGCCGATATCACATATCAGATATCCGGAGGAAAAACCCGGAGGGTTGGTGATAAATTGTCTAAAAGAGTGTACGAGTTCTTTCACGGAGTAGAATAATGACATTAATAATATCTCGCGTAAAAGAAAACGATGAAAGGCAAAGAATTGATAGCTCCCATATTAGTGATCGTTCTTGTGGGCGCACTTGTAGTGTACGCCATTGTCAATCAAATACGAGAACACCATGCTCAAGACGATCCGATGCTTATAAACATAATGGAAAAACTCCGCCCTCTATTTGAAGGAGAAAACTATACAGGTGAGCTTGAAGAGTTGAATCATCGCCGGATTTTCGATGAGATCAGAGTTTACAAGGGGGACAAATCCTACACGATTAATAAAGAGAAGGTATATATCTGCATGTTCGACGAAGATGGGGATTACTACAACGAGAATATGTTGGTTTACGTTATCCTCCATGAGCTGTCGCACGTGATTTGCGATGAGATCGGACACACTGACAAGTTTCACCGAATCTTCGACGCCGTGCTCGAGAGAGCTACTGCTGAAGGACTATACGACCCAAGTATCCCGGTGATCCGTGACTACTGTCAACACTAACCGCGTCTTCTTCGCTCATTATTGTTATAGTCTAAAGGAATGCAATGGATTATCTAAATAATGGCACAACCAGAACATCCCGACTGGAAGCAAGAGTCTTCGCTGACTACTCCTGCCGATCGCGATAAAGAGAAAGGGTGGCGACCCAATCAAGGAACAGCCCCTTTGACGGAACCCGAGGCCGCTGCGGCTTTGGATACCCTTAACAATACGAGCTTCACAGAAAAATTCCCTAGGGTGGATCGTACATATGCGGACCCTCCTGTACCAATGCAAACCATAGGGTTGGTATCCTTTACCCCGGCAAAAGGAGCGACTCCCAACGCAGACGGTGTGTACGGGTTCGCGAAGCTCAGGGGAAACTACGCCACCAGCATAGAAGCCAACCAACGGGCAGAGTGGTTGATCCGCAATGCTGATTCATACCACCAGGTGTATCACACTTATGTGGGTCGACCCTTCCCAATCACTTTTTCATCAAAGTACTCAGCGGAAACAGCTGAGATCGATATTCGCAAGCAAACAACGGAAGCCGTCTCGAGCAGTGTGAAGGAACAGAAGGACAACGAGCAGAAAGAAGTCCAAGATATGCACGAACGCGAACAATCGCTCCTTGCAGAATCTGAGAAGGCTCGTGAGGATGATGGTACCGGAGATCCTCATATCGATCCGTACGAGAACTACATTACACTGTGTGTTAAGAAGGCTCAGCTATCCTGGACGTTCCTTGAACACTTGACGAAAATGAAGGAAGTCCGGGATATCCTCATCAAGACTCGAGAAGAACTTGAGTGTCTAGACAAGGAGTATCCAGGCTATCGCGATCAGTATTTTGAGAAGTATATGGACGCGCGCAAGACCGCTGGGTTTGAAGGGAAGAAGTCAGCCGAAGGCCAGGATAACTTCATCAAGTTCATGGTCGAAGATGCTGTTATTCCTACTATTGATACGGACGAGGTCCTACCCGTTTCAAAATACGAGTAGAGTGATCCAAAAATGTTTTAGGCTTGCCTAAAACATTTACGTACAAATTTAAATCTCGTGCAACTAATAAATGAGCAACTACGCGACATTTGGATGTGCATGGACTTGTCAACCCATTTCCGTTGAGATAGCACACAATGCGTCTGGTCATCACACACATGGCCACCACATCGAGAAATATAGCCCTCGTGCAGTTACACACCAGGACAAATTAGACCAAGTTTACTGCCCTCACATGCCTACTAACGATGGTAAATATGCGCGAACTACGCAATCCCATATGTTGGACATTATGGGAAACACTTATGAATTCAAGACATGTTGTCCCCAATGTGCTAATGCGGTATTAAGCCACCCAAGCAAATACGTTGTACCATGCGAAGAAAGTCCGACTAATTTATGCCTTAGACACCACATGACAGGGCGCATCGTACAATACCTGAAGCAAGCATAACATACTTTTGTGTTGGTTAGACTGACAGTCTACTCTTAAACCTGACAGGTTTTACAACTCATGAACCACCACACAGCCAGTGCTAGAGACAACACGGTAAAGACCATGCTAACCCAGAAGATAATTGTTTTGATTTTCTTATGGCTACCGCTTGATTTAGATGTGACACCGGCTACACTCGCGCCGGCGATTGCTGCTGGTACGGCTAGGCAAGCTCCACAAAAATTTTCTTTTGATTCATCCGGAGAATTCTCGTTCTTTGACATCTTTAATTTATGATCAGAAAAAAATTATGGTTTTTAGTATCAAATGGATACTAAACAAGGTCTTAACTTGAATCAATTTAAGGATGTTCCTGTGTCGGTACTTCTCGCTGTCACGATGGTTGTCGTATTCTCGCTGTACGTGACCAATCTCCTGAAAACAGTACCGTGTGGGAAAAAAGGACTTTCAATTTTGTTGGGTAACTTCGTCCATGTGGACTTCTATCACTTGGTGGCGAATCTGTTTGCCTTATATTCCCTCTCGAGAATAGAAGTTCGTCTTGGGTGGAAAAAGTTCATTGGTCTAGTCGTATTCCTGCTTGCCTTCAATACAGTTGCCGAGGTTGCTGTTCACATGGCATACCCAGACATACCATGTTCAATTGGTTTCAGTGGGGTACTATTTGGAATGATGACGTGGGAGCTTGTGTCCACGAAGCAACTAGACATAATGCTGTTACTGTCTATATTCGCGACCGTAGTATACCCATCGCTCACAAGCACCAAAGCATCATTATCGGGACATTTAGTTGGTGCGGTCTCCGGCATTATCGGCGGGCTACTGTGGAAATGGTTCTAGATCTTGTTCATGGTCTCGACCCATACAAGATAGGCTGCCTCAAACTCAGCAATGTCGCGAAGCCACACACTTGCCTCGCTTTCTCCTTGAATAGCCTTTAGCTCCTTCTTGGTAGACGAGATGTCCTTCTCCAACTGCTTGACCTTGTCAGCTGTGAATGTACGTACCTGCATACGTAGCAGGTAATCGTAACCTCCTTCATCGTCTCCTTTCTTTGGATCTTCGTCATATCCTCGATCCTTGAGGTCCTGAAGAATATCTACCTCGGGTCGATTCATGACCAAGAGCTCTTCAGCAATAACTTCTCGGATGAAGCGCTCCTTGTTACCTAGATACCTAAGCTCAGCCTCTAATGCCCCGACTCGGTAGCGCTTGCGTTTGGTGTAATACTCGAAACGTACCTTGCAAAAATTGTCTAGGACTTCGTCTACAGTCTTGTCCTTCCGGAGACGATTCTTCTCGTCGAATGTTACCATGTTAGAAGTGTAAAGATAAGAATGGAGTTTCAATGTCTCTAGGTCGCAGTGAAAGTCATCCGTTTCTTCGAGGAAAAACTGCACGGTCTTAGGTGTTGAATAGTTAGAGACTTTCTTTAGTTTCTTTTCCACCTTCAGATCAGTCACGAAGTCAGCAAACTTGCTGGTCCACATCCCGATCGGTAGCTCACTTACCTCGATCACACCTCTCTTTCGAGTTTCAGACACGATACCGTACGTAACGAAACGAGTATCTGAGTCTTTTTCGATATCGCCCTGGAACCCCCGATACCAAGGTACGAATTCTGGGAACATCGATACTACACCTTCTTCGTCATCGGGGTCCTCGACTAGAACCTCTCCGTCGTTCTCGAGCCAGATTCGAATCGCAGCGATCATGTCCAACGGGTTGTAACACGGGACCGTACATGACCAGCCTGTCCCGATCCCAGCGACGCAACCGTTAATCAGCATCATTGGGATAATCGGGACGTAGTGCTCTGGTTGTACAAGATCACCGTCGTCATTCACTGGGGTCAACAGAGGCTCGTCTTCCTCACGGTAGATCAACTCCGTGAGGGCATCCATTTTAGTGAAGATATAACGCCCATCTGCAGCATCTTCGGCTCCTTCAAGTCGAGTCCCGAACTGACCATCTCGGTATAACAACGGGATGTTGTTGGTCCCAGGGAACTCATTTGCCATCCCAATGGTAGTATCGAAAAGGTTTTTCTCTCCATGATGGTAGTTCGAATGTTCAGCCGTGTACCCCGCCAGCTGAGCCACCTTCAATGATTTGCTACCGAACTTGAGCTTGCGTTTTTTAACCGCGTATAGGATCTTCCTTTGGGATTCCTTAAGACCATCGATACCGTTCGGTATGCTCCTCCCACAATCGGCATGTGAAAACTTGATTAGTTCTTGATTGACGAAGTCAGTTATCGACAACCGAGCCGTTCCTTCAATGTCGTCAAGTGAGAAGTTAGAACATGTTGGGTCGTACTCACTCAACCACTCTTTCCTCGAGTCAGAGTACTTCTTGTGGAACGCTTTTTGCATGCTAGAAAACGTCGATGGGTCGGCCTCGTATTCGACCATTTTCTTTCCGAAGGTATCCGGGACATCTTCAGCTTTTGTTGTACCCAGTCCCTTGTAGTACTTGGTTTCTACTTTTTTAGTCTGATCGCTCAGCCACGCCTTGAATCTGCGTTCGTCGTAAAACAATCGATCTTTTGTTCGAGAAAGCTTAACACGAACAATTGGTGTTTTCAGGCTCACTACGAACGGAGTTGGGCGTTGGAGAAGAGAAGGGTAAAGAAAATGGACAAAGTTGAGAATAAGTGCTTCGATGTGAATGCCATCGACGTCAGCATCAGCAACGACAACTAGCCGCCCATAGTTTAATTTCCGGAAGTTTTCGTCACAGGTATAGTCAACCCCATGTTTCAAACCAAGGACATGAATAAGGGAGCATATTACCTTGTTCCCGGCTATTACAGTCGCCGCTTTATCTCGAACATTGAGCAGTTTTCCCCGCACCGGAAGAACCCCATTCCAGTCTCGACCTTTCCTATCGTAGACCCCTTCCTTGATCCCAGCCACGACATAAGTCTTCGCCGATAACCCTTCAGTAACAAAGCATACGCATTTGTCACTGTCCTTCCCACCTGCTTTGTTAGCAGGATCGTATCCGTCGATCTTCTCTTTCTTTGTCACTTTTTCAGCTTTCTTCAGTACATACATCTCCTTTGCCCGGATGATGTCCTCGATGTGGTCCATCACAGACCATTTCATGATTGTAGCCAACTGATTACGCTTGACAATAGCCTCTATTTCGGGCGCCTCTAGTTTGTTCTTGTCTTGACCATCGAACTCGGGACGCACTACAGTAGCTACCACATACAAACGAAAGAACTGACGAACATCATTAATATTGATCTTTGGGGTTTTCCCTTTGGCTTTCTTGTCCTTTCCATTAAACTTGTCTACAATGGGGCGGAACAATGCTTCACTCCATGCGTCGACGTGTTGTCCTCCGAGTCGTGTGTAGACTCCGTTAACAAATGATATCGACTGGAACTCGTTGGAAGGTGTAAGTAGTACTTCGGCGCCCGGGGTCTTGATGAAAATTTTCTCTTCGGTTGGTGCGTTGTAGAGTTTAGCATAATCCTGGAGGGTCTTGACAGGAATAAGATCATCATTCAGGTATACGTTGACTTTGGTCAACATCGCCGCGTCTATCGCGTAACGTGTGTACATCTCAACGAGATCGTCTGTGTAACCAGTTAGGCCAAAGCGAGCGAAGTCGGGGACCCAAGACACTTCGGTATATCTGGCTTGTGTCGTAAGACGTTTTGTGACAGGTCCATCAGTCTTGCGCATGTTTTCCCGCCAAGTCTGTTCAAGAGTTAACTTATTGCTTGGATCAGCACCGCTGATTGTGAGCTCACGCGAGAAGATGTTTGTTAGCTTGATACCGAGTCCGTTCCTACCTGAGAGGATCCGTTCTTCTTCGTCGTCATAGTTGGATCCAGTAAGCAACTGACCGAATATCATTGTGTGAATGTAGCAACCCTCTTCCTCATTGATCTCGATCGGGACCACATCCCCATCGTTCCAGATACTGGTCCTCCCAGTGTCCTTATCGATTGTCACTTTTATGCGTGTACATTTTGTTTTAGTTTCCCGACTCCTTCCAACGTTGTCTATAGCGTTGGATAGCGCTTCGACAAAGATACGAAGGATCGCTGGGGACGATTCAATAGACTTTTGGTAAATTTTGTACCCATCTTCGGTCTTTTTCGCTACGTGCTCTTGGATCGTACGTATCCGCGTGGACCCTACATACATATCGGGTCGATCAAGACAGTGAGCGATGGGATCTTTCTTTTGGTAACGCTTGGTATTATTGACAGGCATAGCTTTCTTGATGTTAAAGAAACTCAGTCTTTAATATCGATTTCATTTTGTGTCTATATGCCTAATAGTGCAGTGTAGAATGCAATCCATTCCCCGTCACTCTCCATCTTATAGCCCACTATCTTGATATCGTGGCTTGTTACACCACCAGCGACAGCGTATGCTTTTACATCGGTTTCGTTGACGTAGCTGTAAAGCGTGAATGCAGGCAAATTACCTGGTGTATTATCGACACCGTCGGGATCGTAACCTGGGTTATACCCCTTTTCGAGCCAAGTTTCGATAATCTTCACTGCTTTGGGGAGACTATCTGTGTTTTGTGCGAGGAAAATTGCGTGTCCGATAAGTCCGTTCCTGAAGAAATAAGGTAATGCCGACCTGGGTTGAATTTCCGAGTACAAGTAACGCTTGCTCTTCTGTTCGGCGGCCCATTTGCTGATTGAGTCCTCGCCCGAGAGAATAACCTGAAAGTTGAACTGGTCGAAGTCCGTAATATCGAGGTAGTAGTCTCCTATGTTGGTGCGGTTGTGATAGTCTAAGATTTTAGCTCCCATTCGGCGCATAGACAGACGCATTGTGTACACGAGCCGTTTCAATGCTTCCTCTGAGCGCAACATCAGTTTGCCGTCGCGCATCACGCCGCTCGCGAGGTCGAAACGTTTTGGTACGTGACCATACTCGAAATCTTCGTCAACACTCACTTCGCTGTTTACAAATCTGGAGAGACTGTGGAGATCCATCTGCATTCCTGGGTTATCGCGTATATACAGAGAAAATAACCAGTATGAATACTCAACAACGTAACGGGCGAGTTTTTTGTACCGATTGTAGCTATCAAGCGCAGACCCCGGTTCCTTTGGATAGCTCACCCCTCGATCAAGTTCGGGCACTCCGGGGATCGGTACTCCACCCATTACTGGGAAAGACATCGTGACTGTGTTTAGGGTGCCAAAGATCTCCTTGGTAACGCCCTGGACAACGGACTGTCCCGTTATCCGTATGTCCAGTTTCGCCGCGAAGTCAACGATTGTATCTATCTCCGGTGTGACCGCAGTCCAGCCCGATAAAACTGGTAGTGCAAAAGGTGGTACAGGAGAGGTCAAAATGGTTATGTCTGGGGACTCTAGACGAAGCATCCTACACTTTCCGTATGAATCTATCCCTTGACCAACAAACTTACCGGCCCTATCTATTGGGAAAACAGTTTCTGGGATCTGCTTGTTCAAGGAGTAGGATTGTCGGAGTAGCGAGAACACCTGGCCTATTCCTTCGGCGACAGGAGATCCCGGTTCAGCGCTGTATGTAACTCCATCATCGCTTCCAGCACCCCCGCGTTTCTGCCAGCGCACAATCAGCTCACATTGAGGATACTCGGCGTTGTTTGCTTTGCTTCCCATGTGCTCGTATATGAAGACAGCTTTTAGACGGCTCCTGTTCTTGTAGTACGCCTGAGTATGCCTTGGGAGTACCAGTTTCCCGTTTCTATTTGTCCGCCGGAAAACATAGATATTACAATTAAAGTAATGTTCAAGCAAAGGTGTAAACAGTTCGGGTGAGAAGTAAATATCAGGGTTAGCAATATATTTCACGATCTCTTCTATGCTAAAGTCGTACATTGTTTGACGACATACTGGTGCGAAAGCCGTTTTTGCTAAGCCCATCCGTACGTCATGTAGCCTGGCATCGCGAGTCTCTGGGGTATCGTAAGCCAAGATCCCGGTCTCTTCATGCATGCCCTCCATCACACAATCAAGGAAGCTGTTCAGCGTGCCAGAGACGCCTTTCCTTACATACATGTATCCTTTCTGATAATCAAAAAGGTTGAAGACCTTCAATATGTCTTCCGGCAAGTGGCCATGCACATTTCTAGGAGCAAACTTGTTTGTCGTCAGTAACGCCTGTTGCCCAGCAGTTTCACCAATGGTCGACTCTTCCCCGTAGAAGTATTGTCGATAGGCAGACCCGTTTCTCGCATCATGATTGCTCACGTAGCAACATGGAAGATACGGGACCAACTCCTTATTTGAGAGGGTGTTGGTTATTAACCCTGGGTAGACGGCCGGAGGATTGTTGCAGACATAGTTCCGCGGGATGAAACCCTCGTCCTCGGTTTGGGGGTAACGCATATAACATTGTTTGAGCCTTTTTCGCTGACCGTGACCACCGGCAACTGGATCGCTGCATTTAACCAAATCCCCCTGAGCGACCCTCGCTTCGACCTCGGCGTCGCTAATTATGTCTGGTACATCGGAGCACTTAGATGAATGGTCCGTTACGAAAACTTCCGGTGCAATATCTTTGAGTCTTAAAGTCGCCGGGGGCTTCCTCGCAACAACCTTGATCTCTGGGAACTTTGGAAGGAACTGTCGGTAGAGTTCTACTACTTCATCATAGTCGGTATCATAGACAACAAGAAGTTTGGAGAGTATTTCCTGGAATAAAGTGACGGCCTCGACGCTTTGAGCAACGCTTACCTTGACACGTGTGTAGACCGTGCCCAGTTTGAACTCGTCTTGGATATTTTTACCGCGCAAATACGGATCACCTTTTTCTGCCACTTTAGACGTCAGATTCGCATGGACTTCTCCGACCTTTGGGTGACGGAAATAAATGTAGATACTATCTTTCTGTTTGGTTGCTTTGTCGCTTTCATCAATTGTTATCATTGAAGAAAACAACGGGTTGTTCATCACCATGTCAGCGAACACGTATCTCTCCAACATTCGTTTTGGATAATAGAAGGGGCCTTTGACACGACTTTCTCGCAGATTCTGCACTTCGATCGGTGGTGCACCGGTCGGTACTGCGATCGCACTGAGAAAACGATCAATGAGGGAGTCTCGGGACAAATATTGACCTCCTGAGTCTAAGGTCATACTAACCATGACCACATCGGGACTCGCCTCTTCTATAGCCATGATGACGTCGCTGTAATCGGCCGGCTTGGCACCGACCAGCCTGGTTTTCTGAAGAACTTTAACAAAGACCGCAGACTCAATGCTGATATCCCAGTCTACAAGGGGTACGAAGTCCTTGAGGATCTTGAAGAAGCTATTCGCGCTTGCGAATGGCACTGCAGGAAATAGATGCAATTGGTTGAATA
>CERI01117475.1_pt1 | contig 14495 bp, 19 predicted proteins | sample 350261 | NCBI WGS metagenome assembly CERI01 (sample SAMEA2620979, study PRJEB7988) | marine metagenome | isolation source: saline water (ENVO:00002010), including
AATTAAACAAGTTGGGTATAGGTGCTGAAATAATGAATATAGGCTCTGCTTGCAGCTCGCACAATATTTTACTTTCTGAGAAAAGAAATTTTTTAAGCTTTTTTCTTTTTGAATAAACTACGGAATATACTTCTCTGGATCCACTGATTTACCATTTTTTCTAACTTGGAAGTGAAGTATTGGCTTGATAGAGTCCGAATCGCCAAGATTAGCTATTACTTGTCCCTTGACTACAGAGTTATTTTCTTGCACTAATATTTTACTAGTATGAGCATAAGCTGTTAGAAAAGAATCATTATGCTTTATAATTATAAGATTTCCATAGCCTTTTATGCCATTACCCGTATAAACTACTACCCCGTCAGATGCAGAATAAATTTCGTCGCCAATATTACCAGATATATCAATGCCTTTTTTTCCAATATCACTATAAGAAAATTCTTTAGAAATTGCACCATTATGAGGCCTAGACCAACTAAGATTGCTTTTAAACTTTAATTTTTCATTTTTTGATATAACTTTTTTTCTAAATTTTTTAGATTTAATTACAATTTCATCACCAACAGATATTTTGTAAGGTTTATTAATATTATTCCATTTTGCTATTTTCTTGTAACTAACATCATATAAAAAAGAAATTGACGATAATGAATCGCCCTCTTTGACAATATAAATATCTCCAAACTCTTCAGCTTGTCTTGATTGCAAACCATAGGTAAAATAAACTCTTTCTTTTCTTGGTTCTTTTTTTGGCAATACTTTTTTTGCTGAATGATTATGTATTTTTGTACATCCAGTTATTGCTAACAATAATATTAGATAAAATATAAAAAATTTATTTTTAACCATAGTTTTTTTAATAATACTTAAAATAAATAATTAATAATAATACTAAAAATAAAAACCCAATGTATTCAAAATATTTTTTTAGTCTATTTGCAAGTTCTAAACCAAAATAATGAAATATTGCTGCTACTAAAAAAAATCTTAACCCTCTTCCAACAAAAGAAGCAATAATAAAAGGTATTAATGCTAAGGACATGTAACCTGCCGTAACAGTAAAAACTTTGTATGGTAGAGGAGTGAATCCAGCAATAATAATAATCCAAACACCATTTTTTATAAAAAGATTCTTTACATTAATGAATGCATCCTCGTCAATAAAGTCATTCAATAATGATATTTCAAAAAGGTACAAGCCTAATATATATCCAACCAGACCCCCAAGTACTGAAAAGAATGTTGTGCTTACTGACAATTTAATCCAATTATATTTTTTTGTTAGCGCAATTGGAGCCAATAAAACATCTGGTGGTATTGGAAAAATAAATGATTCAATAAAACTCAAGCCATACAAATATCTCAAAACATTTTTTTTGTTAGCTAGTTCTATCACATAATCATATATTCTAGTAAAAATTTTCAAGCTATTACCCCTGAAAGTAAAGGAACAAAATTTACAATACCGTGAATTTTTTCTGTACATCCGTCATTCATCTTAGTAATTGATTTTAGATATTGCTTGCCATTATTTTCTACTGGTGACAGCAATACGCCATTATTTGTGGAAAGTTGATTAATAAGGACATCTGGAATGTTAATTGCTCCCGCTGTGACAATAATTGCATCAAAAGGCGCTTTTTGTGACCACCCTAAATTACCATCTGAAAACTTAGTATAAATATTTTTAAAGCCAATTTTTCTAAATATACTTTTTGATTTGTTATGAAGCAACTCTATTCTTTCTACTGTATAAACTTTTTCTACTAATAACGACAATATTGCAGCTTGATATCCTGATCCTGTGCCAATTTCTAAGACTCTTTTTGGGCTTGAGCCCATTAAAATTTCTGTCATTTTTGCAACTATTAGAGGATGTGATATTGTTTGTGACTTTCCAATTGGTAATGCTGTATTATCATATGCTTTGCTTGAAATAGCTTCGTCAACAAAAATATGTCTCGGGATTAACCGCATAGCATCTAAAACCTTTTTGTTACTAATACCTTCATTCTCTAAAATTGATATTAATCTTGATCTTGATGAATCTGAAGTCATACCAGTTCCAGAAAATTTTTTAAAATCTATTGTCATTAGTTCTTTATTTTATCCAATAGATTCATATCAGTTAAATCATATAGGACAGGAGTTATAGATACCTTTCCATTATTTATTGCAAAAAAATCTGTCCCAGCACCTTTATCAACTGGAATTCCTGCAGCACCGATTTTATAAAGATTTTTATTACTAATTTGTGTTGCTGGTAAAGGCAAGCCTCTTTTTCCTAGTCTTGTATACTCAGCAATCTCAAGTACGCTTTTATATTTTATTAGATTAATGTCTGGGATATTAATATTCAGTAATGTATTTTTAGAGATTTGTTTATTTAATATTATATTCTCTATAAGATCGGAGCTTAAAATTGCCGCTTCATTAATATCAATATTTTCTAGTGACGTGAGTGAAATTGCAATTGGAGACATTTTCAAATGCCTTCCCTCTAAAGCTGCAGCCACTGTACCAGAATATATAACGTCATCACCTAAATTAGCACCTAAGTTAATTCCAGATACAACAATATCAATATCTTCATCTATTAGACATGTTAAAGCAATATGTACACAGTCAGCAGGAGTTCCGTTAATAACATAATGATTTTTCTTTACATTATCTATCTTAATATCTTTTCTAACAGATAATGCGCTACTGCCTGCACTATGATTAATGGCGGGTGCAGCAACATAGATATCATGATTTTTCTCTAACTCAACAATCAAAGCTTGAATACCACTAGCATGATAACCGTCATCATTGGACAATAATATTTTCATATGTGATGATTATACTTAAATTATCATATAGATGAAGAGTTATGATTGAAAATAAAATAATTGGAAGCTGTAAGCCTGGGTTTCAAAAAAAAAGGTTTCAAAAACTAAAAAAAGGAGAGCTTGATATAGCTTTTGAAATAGATTTACATGGTAAAACTTTGATAGAATCAGAAAATTTCCTAGATATATGGATTCCAAAAATGCAATTTGAAAATAATCTAGTAGGGATAATAATACATGGGAAGGGCTATGGTTCAGGAACCAAAGGTCCAAAATTAAAAAATTTTGTAGATCAATATTTACAGTATAATCCAAATATATTAGCCTATCACTCTGCTCAACAAAAAGATGGTGGTACAGGCGCAGTGTACATACAATTAAAAAATATAAACTGATAATATAATATGAAGAAAAAAATATATAGCTGTATGGATGACTATGATCCAAATTCAATAATTATTGAAGATGCCTTAAAGCAAATAAAAAAAATATCAAAAAAATTAAATTCATATGAATACGTTGATCTTTTAGATGCACATAATAGAATTGTATACGAAAATATTAAATCAAAGCTAAGTGTCCCAAATTATGATAACTCTGCAATGGATGGATATGCTTTAAATATCAAAGATACAAAAATAAATAATATTTTTAAAGTTGTTGGAACTTCATTAGCAGGATTACCATTTAAAGGAAAAATTAAAAAAAATGAGTGCGTTAAAATTATGACTGGTGCTGTTGTTCCTGATAATTGCAATATTGTTATTATGAAAGAAGAAACTAAGTCAAAAGATAAAAACATTATAATCACTACTAAGAAAATTAAAGTAAAACAAAATATTAGGTTTTCTGGTGAAGATATTAAACCTAATAAAATAATAATTAAAAAAAATCATGTTATTAATTCTTCTTCTATGGGCTTACTCGCCTCACAAGGTATAAATAAAATTAAAGTATTCAAAGAGCCGATTATATCTTTTTTTACATCAGGAGACGAAGTTGTTCCAATAAATAAAAAATTACCATATGGGAAAGTTCATGATAGCAATAGGTTTACGTTAACAGGAATGTTAAGTAAAAATAATATTAAAACGATAGATTTGGGGCATGCTAAAGATAATATAAAAGATATTAAAAATAAATTTAATGAAGCAATCAAGAAATCTGATATTGTAATTTCAACTGGTGGTGTATCAGTTGGTGACGCTGATTATATAAAAGAGGTTGTAAATACACTTGGCGATATTAACTTCTGGAAAGTTGCTGTTAAACCTGGAAGACCACTTGCGTTTGGAAAAATCAAAGATACCATTTTTTTTGGACTCCCAGGAAATCCAGTTTCTGTGATGGTTACTTTTCTTTTGTTTGTACTACCATCAATTAATATGGTTTCTGGAAGAAACTTTAAAATGCTTACTGAGAAAGCAATATTAAAATCAGACATAAGAAAGCGTAAAGGTAGAGCAGAGTTTCAAAGAGGAATAGCACAATATTGTAATGGTGAAATTTTCGTTAAATCTGTTGGTGAGCAAGGTTCTGGGATCTTGAGCTCCATGAATAATTCTAACTGCTTAATTTATCTATCAGTAGAACAGGGTTCATTAAAAATTAATGATTCAATCAAAATTATAAAATTTAAAAATTATATTTAAGTATTTTTTTCTACCCATTCTGAAGATTTATCAATAAAAAATTCTTTTTTCCATAGTGGAGCATTATGCTTTAAATCCTCTAAAATATTTTTTACTGCATCAATTGAATCTTTTCTGTGGGTAGACCAACAAGCAACTACAACTAAACAGTTTTCAGGAAAGACTTCTCCTACTCTATGGGCAATTAGTGTGTTATGAAGATTGTAATTATTTTTTATATTTTCAGTAAGTTTTACAAGATATTTCTTTGTCATCTCGGGATAATGATCTAATTTCATTGAGATAATATCACTCCTACTTTGATTTGTTTCTCTCATATACCCAATGAATATGGATTGACCCCCAGAATATTTTAAATTACAGTTTTCGTCCTGGTAGTCTTCTATAAGTTTATAAGGCTCTATTAGCTTTGATGTAAGTATCACTGAATCCATAAATTTTATATTAGTATTGTTTATTTCTTTAATAACTAATATTATCACTTTATGAGCGATAAAATTAAATTAAATGTAGCTGTTTTAACAATTTCAGACTCTCGAATAAAAGAAACTGACAAGTCTGGCGACCTTCTTAAAAAGTTAATTGGGGAGTCAGGTCATCTAGTTGTGGAGCAATCTATAGTTAAAGATTGTATATACTCAATTAGAAAAACTGTATCTTCTTGGATAGAGAATAAAACTATAGATGTTATCATAAGTACTGGGGGCACTGGAGTCACTGGAAGAGATGGGACACCAGAAGCTGTGGAAGTTCTTTTTGATAAGAAAATTGATGGCTTTGGTGAAATATTTAGATATATTTCTTATAAAAAAATTAAGACTTCGACAGTTCAGTCTAGAGCTCTAGCAGGTGTGGCTAATTCTACATATATATTTTGCCTGCCTGGTTCACCAGGTGCTTGCAAAGACGCGTGGTTAGACATTATTCAACATCAACTAGATTCTAATAACAAGCCTTGTAATCTTGTTGAGTTAATTCCAAGACTTAAGATTTAACCACCAATATACGACATTTCAGCTTTTTTAATAATCTTATGTTTGTCATCAACTTTTCTAGTTTCTGAATACTTGTCGTCGCGATCTGACCACATATCTACAAGATAATTTTTAATTTTATCATCAGAATCAGACGACCTAATAAGACTTTTAATGTCATGAGATTTATTTGCAAACAAACATGTAAATAGTTTACCTTCAGCAGTAAGTCTAATTCTTGAGCAATCTCCACAGAAAGGATTTGATATAGAGCTTATAATACCAAATTCTCCCCCTTGATATGACCATCTTTTAGCAACTTCGCTAATATAATTTTTCTCTAAAGGCTTAATATGATATTTTTCTGAAATAATATTTAAAATATCTTCTAGAGAAGTAACATCATCTTTATTCCAGAAATTCACATTTCCAACATCCATAAATTCAATAAACCTTACTATGCAGCCAGTATTTTTAAAATTATCTAACATTGGAATTATATCTTCGTGATTTATATTTTTTTTGACAACCATATTAACTTTTATATTTTGAAATCCTGCATTTTTAGCATTATCTATTCCAGATAAAACATCCGAAGGCAAATACTTGCTACCACTAATTTTATGAAACTTTTCTGGATTTAAAGTATCTAGACTAATTGTTAGCCTATTTAAGCCAGACTCTTTTAACAACTTAGCTGTTTTTTCTGTTAACAAAACACCATTAGTTGTCATACTAATATCAGTAATTCCACGGATCTCTTTGAGATGCGATATTAGTAAATGAATATTTTTTCTAAGTAATGGCTCTCCGCCTGTCAAACGTACTTTTTTTACACCAAGATAAGCAAGAATTTTCGTTAGTCTAATAATTTCTTCAAAACTTAAAATTTCAGTTTTTCTAAAAAATTTATAATTTGAATCATAAATCTCCTTAGGCATACAATATGAGCACCTAAAGTTACATCTATCCGTTACAGATATTCTTACATCTCTTAGTTTTCGTGAAAATTTATCCGTTATATTCATTTTACTAATTTAAATTGTGGAGCTAGGCGGTTTCGAACCGCCGACCCTTTGCATGCCATGCAAATGCTCTACCAGCTGAGCTATAGCCCCTATTTGAATGATATTAGTCTAAAGCTGCCCCTTATCAAGCATATGAATGTTATAATAACATTTATTAAAAAATGATGTTAGAGTTTTGCTAATAATGAATATTTCAAAAATTATAAAAGTATTAATTTTGATTTCTATATCAACATCTGCAAATTCAAAAGATGGTGTATGGCAAGGAGTATTTGATATTAATGGTAACGGCAATTATGATTTTATAGGTTTAATTAGTGATAATAAAGCAACAGCCTATACAGAAAAAGCAAAGGTTATCTATGATGGAAATATAAAAACTGAAGGCAATAAATTTATATGGAATTTAAAAATGTATCTTAAGGATGGGACAAGCTTTGGTACAGCAGAAATTATCGGTAAAATATTAAATGATAATATTATGAGTGGAAAATGGACTACAGAGCCGGCAAAAGACTACGGAAATATATATTTAGTAAAATTAAAAGATAATAAGATTGTAGATACAGGAAAGATTATCAATAAGAATTGGATGTCTAAAGATAAAAAAAATAAAATTAATATTTCGATAAATGAAAATAAAATTTTAGGAAAAGATAAAAATAATTGTAATTATTACGGACAAATCAAAAAAATAAATAAAAAAATATATTTTGCAGGTATTGAAATTGCTTCATGCGGAGCTTCTGATGGAGTTTATACTGGCATGGCGCATATTAGAAAAGTTAATAACAAAAATAATTTAATAATAAATACTGTAAACAAAAATTTTAGTTTTTTTCTAAGTCTCTACTGATATCTTTTTTTTGAGATAAGTATATTGACGCGACAATAAGAAACAGAGATATAATAGATAAAATATTCGCACTTTCTTTTAAAAAAACTACTCCTATAAAAAAAGCAAATATTGGTATAGGGTAATTTACCAAACTAAGAAAACTTGGTCCATAATCATGAATTATTTTATAGTATATTACTGTTGCTAAAGCAGTTGATAAGACTGACATAGCAAGTAAAGAGATAATCGAATCTAAATAAAAATTACAATTAATATTATAAAAATCATTATTAAGAAATAGTAAAACAAAGAGCTGAAAAGAAGAAAATAACATTACTGAAGCAGAAAGAGGTATAACATGCACTCCAGCAATTTTTTTCACTAAAAGTGCATTTAAAGCATAAAAGAATGCTCCAAGTATAACTGCAAATTTAGCAAGAAAATTATCATGCATATTTATACTACTATCATTATTAAGTAGCAAAATAAATAAACCTAAAAAACCTAACGTAAATCCAAAAAAAGTTTGAATATTAAGTTTTTCGTATTTAAAATAAAAATGAGATCCTAGAACTGTAAAAATTGGCATAAAACCTATTAATATTCCTGTTTCACTACTATTAATAGTTTGCTGAGCCCAACTAATTAAGAAAAATGGTATGGACGTTCCAGATAGCCCTAATACAAATAATAATATAAAATTATCTCTAATGAAATCAAAGCTATATTTTTTTATTAGAGAATAAAATAATAAAATTACGGCCGCTAAAAAAACTCTTGTAAAGGCTATTATACTTGGAGAAAAGGACTTTAAAGAGATCTCAATTAAAAGAAAAGCACTCCCAAACAATATTACTAAAAGTATAAAATAAAACCATTTATAAAAATTATTATAAGAAAGCATAATTAATATAAAACAATAGTATTCCTGAAAATAATCCTGCTAATAAATCATCAAATATAACACCAAAACTATTTTTAATTTTTTTATCTACATAAGATATTGGAAAAGGTTTTAAAATATCAAAGAAACGAAATAATAAAAATCCTATGGTAATATTAGCTATGTTAATATCAAAAAATATCATAAAAGATAAATATCCAATGATTTCATCAATGACTATTGATTTATCATCAGTATTATCAAATAAATTATTTTTATATGAATAATTTAATAACATTAATGACGATAAAAATAAAATTAAGAGTATTAATATATTTATTAACAAAGCATTATCAAATAAATAAATAAATATCGGAACTGCCGATAAAGTACCAAAAGTACCTGGCATAAACTTAATTTTTCCAGTATAGAAACCAGTCAAAATAAAATCAATAATTTTTAGAATCATAATTTAAAATGCTCAAATTTTTCTTTGTTACTAATATCGGCTAGTTTATTATTAAGGTAAAATTCAATTTCATTATTTCCTATGATTTTCCCTATTTCATAAATATCTAGACCAATATTACTACAGACATTTTTTAGAATTTTTGCATTTTCTTTTTTAACTGTAAATATTAATTCGTAATCCTCTCCATAATTAAAAATATCTTCCCAAGTAATTTTTTCATTACTTATTAACAAATCAAGTTCTTCATTCCTTGGTATTTTATCAATATTTATTTTTACACCTACATGGCTTTTTTTTGAGATATTATTTACTGACTCCAATATTCCATCTGACATATCCGTACAACAGTTTGCGTATTCTGGTAGCATTACGCCAAGAGTATTTCTTATTTCTGGTAAATGGTAACTTTTATTTTTTCTTGCAAGAAAACTTTCACCAATTGGTCCCGAAATAAAAATTATATCACCTACCTTAGCATTTGATGTGGCCATAAAATTATTATGATTTGTGTAACCTATTAAAGTCATAGATATATTTTGTGGACCATACGTTGTGTCACCACCTATTACTGATACTGGATATTTTTTGAATACTTTATTATAACCCTGTATTAAATTCTCTATATATTCTTTTGAAGGTTTTTCTATTGTAAGGTTAATTAACGCAAGGGCTGGATTTGCACCCATTGCTGACAAATCACTAACATTTGATGCTGCTGCTATGTAACCTAACTCAAAGGGACTAATATCTGAAGAAAAATGCGTATCTAGGACCATAGAATCTGTTGTGGCGACAATGTTGCAGTCTTGTTTAGGAAAAAAAACTGATGCGTCTTCTCCTACTGGTACAACAATCTCTTCCCTAAAATTAATATTTTCAGAAACTAGTTTAATGATTTCTTTTTCACTAATTATTTTCATTTGTATCATTTTTTACAAAATTATCTAAAAAAGCGTTTATAAATTTATAGCTATCTTGACCGCCAAATTTAGACGCTAGTTTAACAGATTCTGCCAATAAAATTTCTTTGGGTATTTCTTTATTGCCATTTAACTCAAATACAAAACATCTAATTATACTTAATTCTACAAAATTAATATTTTTAATATCAATTTCTGATGTTTTTGAAATTTCATCATCTATAGTACTTATATTATTAACTACTCCAGTCACTATCTCTTCAAAATACTTATTATCTGATTTATTATAATTTTCATCTTCTCTAAAAATAGATTGCAACTCATCAATTCCACATTCATTAATTGACCATGAGTATATAGCTTGAAATGCTAATCTGCGAGACCATATATTGCGATTATTATTACGCATAGCATTATTAATTTTCATTTTTATAAACTATATTTCTTTTAGTGTGATTAAGGTTTTTATTGCAGCATTGGCAACATTGTATCCAATATTTAAATTGTCTTTATTATCAAAATTTGTTTTTGATCTATCAAGTGCTTGCGATTTATTATATGTAGTTATAACGCCAAACATTATTGGCACCTTACTTTGTAAAGTTAGTTGAGCTAAAGCATTAGCACATGCGCTCGAAATGAACTCAAAGTGCGCAGTTTCACCTTTTATTACGCATCCTAAAGTTATTATACAATCAATATTTTTACTATTGTTGTCAAGTGCTTGTTTTGCCATATATGGTAATTCAAACGCTCCAGGAACTTTTATTTCTTTTATATCAGCAAGCACTTTTTTATTCTCAAAGCATTTTTTTACGCCTACATATAAATTATTTACAATATCCTCGTTAAACTCTGAGCTAATTACTAGAATATTATATTTTTCTTTAGACATTATTACTCCGTTATATATTTTTCAATTTCTAAGCCATAACCACCAAGACCATAGAAAGTTTTAGGTGAGCTTAATAATTTCATTTTTGTCACACCTAAATCAGACAGAATTTGTCCACCAACACCTAATGTTCTTCGATCAAAATCTTGAACTGAATCTTCATTTGTATCTTTAATATTCTCTATATCTTTAATTATAGCATTAACAGATTCATTCCATCTTAATATTAAAATAACACCATCACCTTCGTTATTAATTCTTTGCATGGCATTTTTTAATGGCCATCCCGAGTGATGAGATGAATGTAAAATATCTCTTATAGTATTTTGTATATGTACACGAACAAAAGTTGAATCATTATTTTTTAAATTTCCTTTTACTAGAGCAACGTGCATGGTATTCGATAATATATCTTCATATGAAACTAAGTTAAATTCACCGTATTCTGTATTTATTGGTGACTCACTTTTCCTGATAACAGTTTTTTCATGCTTAGTTCTGTACTTTATTATATCCTCAATGGTACCAATTTTTATTTTGTGTTCTTTTGCTATTTTTGTTAGCTCAGGAAGTCTTGCCATACTTCCATCGTCACTCATTATTTCAACTATTACAGCCGCAGGTTCAAATCCAGCAAGTCTTGCTAAATCACAACCAGCCTCTGTGTGTCCTGCTCTTGTTAAGACGCCTCCAGGTTGTGCCATTAATGGAAAAATATGGCCAGGTCTTGATATATCATTAGCAGTAGCATCTGGCATTACTGCGGTTCTTATGGTGTGAGCTCTGTCGTATGCAGATATTCCTGTTGTAACTCCTTCTGAAGCTTCTATAGAAATTGTAAAATTAGTTTCGTGTTTTGAATCTGTATCATTCTTCATTAAGGGAAGATTTATCTGCTTACATCTCTCTCTTGTCAGTGTTAAGCAAATTAATCCTCTAGCATACTTACTCATAAAATTAATATCTTCTGGAGTCACTTTACTAGCAGCCATAATGAAATCACCTTCATTTTCCCGGCTTTCATCATCAACTATTAACACCATCTTGCCTTTTTTTAAATCTTCAAGAATGTCTTCTGTATTTGATAACATTAATTTCTCTTAGTCTTTAGTATTTAATAACTTTTCAACGTGAAGTGCTATTCTATCCACCTCAATATTCACAATAGTTTCTAATTTGTAAAACTGCATAATAGTATTATTCCATGTAAAAGGAATAATATTTACAAAAAAGCTGTTCTTAGATTCTTTATTCACTGTCAAGCTTACACCATCTACACATATTGATCCTTTTTTAACAATATACTTTAAATACTCATTATTACTTAGTTTAAAACCAAGTCTATAAGATCTAGCATCTTCATGTAATTCTGTTAATTGAGCAATACAGTCTACATGCCCACTAACTAAATGACCACCAAGTTTATCTTGAAGACATAATGAAGTCTCAATATTGACTTTGTAACCTGTGTTAATTTGAGTAAGGTTTGACACATCTAAAGTCTCATTTGATATATCTACAGCAAAGCTATCTTTATTAATATTATATGCGGTTAAACATACTCCATTTATTGACAAGCTGTCCCCTTCTGCGATCGTAGACGCAAAATCACTACCTACAGACAATATTGCTTGCACATCTCCATGATGGCTATTTATAGATTTTACTTCGCCGATTTTCTGTATTAATCCTGTAAACATTATTTTCTCAAAAATTCATAATTTATTCTAACATCATTAGAGAATTTCTTAATAGACTCAACCTTAATAGAATCACTATAAAAATTATTAATTGCTGAAGAAGCAGGAAGCCCGTATTTACCAATAATTTTTGGGCATAAATACAGCACAAGATCATCTAGCAAATTATTTGCTATTAATGCTGTAGATAATTTCTCACCGGGCTCAATCATAAGATTATTAATCTCATATTTTTCAGCCAAAATATTAAGAATAAAATTTAAATTAAGACCTGTTTTATTTTTTTTAACTTTTATAAAATCTATATTTTTTTTAGTCTCAAAATTTGTAGATATAGAGTTAAATACAATTTTTTTCTCCATCCCGTTGAAAAAATCATACTTATTAATGTCTAGCTCCAGATTTGAATCTAAAACAACTCTTATTGGATTTCTTTTTTTTCCAAAAATACCTAATTCTTTCTTATTTAACCTGACTGTTAATTTTGGATTATCCTTAATTACAGTTTGAGATCCAACTAGTATTGCGCAAGATTTAGCCCTAATAAATTGAACATCTTTTCTTGATTCTTTATTGCTTAACCATTTTTTTCTTGGGTTTGTAATTTTATAGTCAATACTAATTGCCTGCTTCATAAGTACATTTGGAATTTTTTTTGTAACTCTAGATATAAATCCTTTATTAATATATTTTGCTTCAGCTTTGCATAGACCCACATTTACATTAACACCATTTGATCTAAGTGCCTTAACTCCCTTACCTTTAACTATTGGGTTTGGGTCTAAGATTGACACAACAACATTTTTAATTCCAGAATCTATTATTGCCTTCGCGCATGGTCCAGTTTTGCCTTGGTGACAACATGGTTCTAAATTTATATACATAACCATATTGTTATTTATTTTTTTTTTTAAATTTTTTAATGCTACTATTTCTGCATGATCAGAACCAGCTTTAACATGATACCCTTCGCTTAATATATTTTTTCCTTGAGTAATGACACATCCAACCATTGGGTTTGGTGTCACTGTAAACATGCCTTTTTTTGCTAACTCAATGGCGCGTTCCATAAAAGAAATTTGTACTTTCATTATTTTTTATTGTTTACTTTTTCGTCATCGATTAGTTTTAGCTGTGTTTTGATCATTTCAGGAGTTAGGTCCTTTTCTATAATACTAATTATGTCTTGGAAAGCCTGAAGATCTTCAAAGCTATGATATACAGATGCAAAACGAATATAAGCTACTTGATCTAGCTCTCTAAGTTCCTGCATAACTAATATACCTATTTGAGAAGATATTATTTCTTTATCTGTAAGAGCTTTTAATTTATTTTTTATATTTTGAATTGCTATATCGATTGAATCTTTGTCTACTGACCTCTTATTTAATGCTCTTATTATTCCTCTCTCGACCTTTTTTTCTGAAAAATCTTCCCTAGAATTATCTTTTTTAATAACCCTAGGTAAATTCAAATCCGCAGTTTCCATCGTTGACCAGCGATTTCCACATCTCGCGCATTCCCTTCTTCTTTTTACACGAGAATTATTTTCAGCAAGTCTCGAATCAACTACCTTTGTGTCGTGAAAGTTGCAAAATGGGCAATGCATTTAGCACAACACTCCTTTATGCGGCAGAAGCAGCTTTTAATGCTACTGATTTTGCATACACAGGGTATTGAGATGTTAAATTCAAAACCTTCTCTTTTACTGATTTAAGAGTAGATTCATTTTCAATATCATCAAGAACGTCACATATTAAATTACCAAGAATAATAGTTTCTGCTTCTTTAAATCCTCTTGTTGTTATTGCAGCTGTGCCCAATCTTATACCACTTGTAACAAATGGACTTTGAGGGTCATTCGGGACAGAGTTTTTATTAACAGTAATATTAGCTTTATGAAGTGCAGCATCTGCTGCTTTTCCAGTAAGACCCTGTTTCACTAGACTTACCAACATTAGATGATTTTTAGTTCCGCCAGAAACAATATCAAATCCTCTGCCAATTAAAGTTTTAGCCAATGTATCTGCATTGGCAACAACTTGCTGCATATATTCTTTAAACTCTGGCTCTAGTGCTTCTTTAAAAGCTACAGCTTTAGCGGCAATAACATGCATTAACGGACCACCTTGAGTTCCAGGAAATACTAGAGAATTAAATTTCTTTTCTAAGTCTGGATTAGATTTGCAAATTATAATTCCTCCTCTTGGCCCCCTAAGGGTTTTATGTGTTGTAGATGTTACAACATCAGCAAATGGAACTGGTGATGGATAAACACCGCCAGCAACTAAACCTGATACAT
>CERI01114389.1_pt1 | contig 14493 bp, 6 predicted proteins | sample 350261 | NCBI WGS metagenome assembly CERI01 (sample SAMEA2620979, study PRJEB7988) | marine metagenome | isolation source: saline water (ENVO:00002010), including
TCTTCATCTTCCTCTTCCTCTTCACCTCCTTCCTCCTCAGTATCACATTCTGTCTCTTCATCAGATGAATGATATTCATCTGAAGAACCAGAATAAGTCTCATCCGATTCATAATCCTCACCAGATTCATAATCATCATCTAGACCCCTAATACCTCCCATTGTAAAGATAATATTAAATTTTTGACCACTATTTTGTAGTAGCTCTTCAATATCTTCTTCGGACTCATCTTCGCTTTCAGATGATTCCTCTACCTTTTTTTTCTTTGATGATTTTTTTACAACCTCTCTCTTTTTCTTTGCTTCCGGCGCTAATTTACATTTTTTTGAATGTTTAGTTCCTCTTTTAGGAGAATTATGTTTTTTATCACCATCTTGTTCATCTGACTTTTTACTAGACTGTGTATTAGACTGTGTATTAGACTGTGTATTAGACTGTGTATTTTTAGCCTTTTCTTTAATATATTTTGATGGAAAGAGTTTTGATAAGAATTTGCGATATTCCTTAACATCCATTATCTCTTCCTCTTCCTCCTCTTCTGTTTCCAATTCCTCCTCGTCAGAGTCAGAAGATTCACCCTTATGATATTCTTCTTCCTTAAACTTTCCGCGAGTAGGATATTTGTGTTTTGATTTACTATCAGACCCCATTACAATCAGTATTGATTATTATTTAAATGAATTAATTAGGATCAATTTTTTGTTTTATTGATTCTTTATAAAATTGAATGATAAACAATCTAAATATTGTTTATCTATTATAAGGAGGATGTCACAACGAACTGCTGGAACTATTCATAAAAAGGATGCTACTAAAATTATCGGTATCCAATTTAGTATTTTATCACCTGAAGAAATACGAAAGGGTTCCGTAGCTGCTATTACAAGTAGAGATACATATATTAATAATAAACCTGTTGTTGGTGGTCTATTTGATCCACGAATGGGGGTGTTGGATCCTGGATTAATTTGCCCGACTGATGGTCTCGACTATATGCAAACTCCTGGTTATTTCGGTCATATCGATTTAGCTAGACCACTATTCTATATTCAATATCTAAATATTATTATTAAAATTCTACGTTGTACATGTGTTAAATGTAGCAAAATACTTATTAGTAAAGAAAGTTATAAACATCTATTAGAATTACCTGCTGATGAGAGATGGAGTAAAATATTTAGTTTAGCTAGTAAAATAAGGCGATGTGGTGAAAATACTACTGATGGTTGTGGATGTAAACAGCCTATTAAAATTAAGAAAGAAGGTTTAGCTACCCTTATTGCTGAATGGGAAAAAATCGAAGGTCTAGACGAAGATGCGGAAAAACTTACTATGAATATGACACCTGAAATTGTTCTAAAACAATTTAGAAGGATTTCAGATGAAGACGTGTCATTTATGGGATTTAGCCCTATCTTCTCTCGCCCAGATTGGATGGTATGCCAAATATTAGCTGTTCCACCACCCGCAGTTAGACCGTCAGTCAAACATGATTCTCAGCAACGTAGTGAAGATGATATAAGTCATATTATCGTAAATATAATTAAAGCAAATAAAACTCTTCAAGAGAAAATTGAGGCTAATGCTAGCGCCAATGTTATTAATGATTGGACAACTCTTCTACAATATTATGTTGCAACCTTAGTAGATAATAAAATTCCAGGCGTTGCTTCGGTGGCTCAGCGCTCAGGGAGACCCCTTAAATCTATTAAAGAACGTTTAAATGGAAAAGCTGGACGTGTTAGAGGAAATCTAATGGGAAAGCGCGTTGATTATTCGGCGCGTTCCGTAATTACACCAGATCCCAATTTATCTATTAAAGAATTAGGTGTTCCCCAAAAAATAGCAATGAATATAACTAGACCTGTTTACGTTAATAAAAGAAACAGAGCCTTTCTTCACAAATTAGTTCAAAATGGCCCGGATGTATATCCGGGTGCTAAAATCCTAGAGAAAAAAAATGGAGATAGCATCTCTTTGAGATATGTAGATCGTGATTCCATTAAATTAGATATAGGAGACACCGTTCATAGACATATGATGGATGGTGATTACATTTTATTTAACAGACAACCTACACTACATAGAATGTCTATGATGGGACATATTGTGCGAATTATGCCGGTTGGTGATACTTTCCGTATGAATGTTGGTGATACAAAACCATATAATGCGGATTTTGATGGTGATGAAATGAATATGCATATGCCTCAGGATGTTGAATCAGCGTCTGAGCTACAAAATCTAGCGGCAGTTCCTTGGCAGATCATTAGTCCCGCAAATAATAAATCTATTGTCGGTATATTCCAAGATTCACTTCTGGGTGCTTATCGTTTAACTAGAAAAGACATTCAATTTACACCCCAAGAAGCAATGAATTTGCTTATGGCTTTTGATAAAGTAGATATCACTAAATTCCCTAAAAAAGGTAACTTCTCTAATTTTGATATTATTTCCCAAATTTTACCACCTCTATCTCTTAAATATAAAACTAAGCGTTATTCAGATAAAAATGATAATTACAAAACAGCTAATTCTGTTCTGGAGATTGAAAATGGTAAATATATAAGGGGACAAATGGAAAAGGGTGTTTTGGGTGATGGCTCAAAAGGATTAATTCAGAGAATTTGTAATGATTTTGGAAATATGTCATCTGCCGCTTTTATTGATGATTTACAAAACATTGTAACTGAATATATGAAAGGTAGTGCCTACAGTGTAGGCATTAGTGATCTAATTGCTAATAAAAAAACTAATGATTCTATCACGAACGTTATTACGGAAAAGAAGCGCGAAGTTCAATCTTTGATAGATCAAACTCATCTAGGTATTTTCGAAAATAAAACAGGAAAAACAGATGAAGAAGAATTTGAATTTCAAATTAATAATATTCTTAATCAGGCCTCTGCTTCGGCGGGAAAAGAGGGAAGAGAAAGTTTGAGTAAGGAAAATAGATTCGTTATTATGGTAAATGCTGGGTCTAAGGGTGGTGAGCTTAATATATCTCAGATGATTTCCTGTCTTGGACAGCAAAACGTTGATGGTAAACGAATCCCATATGGTTTTGAAGATAGAACTTTACCACATTTTAATAAATTCGATGATTCTCCTGGTGCGCGGGGATTTGTAGAAAGTTCGTTTATCTCTGGTCTTTCACCAGAAGAGTTATTCTTCCATGCCATGGGTGGGCGTGTTGGTTTAATTGATACCGCAGTTAAAACATCTCAAACAGGATATATCCAAAGACGACTAGTAAAATCCCTTGAAGATCTTAAAGTTGAATATGATATGACTGTTCGTAATAATAAATATAAAATTATTCAATTTAGATACGGCGACGACGGCTTTGATCCTGTTAAAGTAGAAAATCAAGTCCTACCGCTAGTATCTATGAGTCTTGAAGAAATATATTCTCATTATCAAATGCCTAATAATAGTTCTAAAGATGGAGCTTATACAACTTCTTATACAAAAACTACTGTTAAACGCTTGAAGGCGCAAACATCAAAACTAAATACTAAATGCCGCGATATTATTAATTTTATGATTGATGCTAGAAAAGATATAATTAAAAATATATTCAATATGAGAGATAATAAAATGATTCATTTACCTGTTGCTTTCCAATATATAATAAATAATATTCAGGGACAGCAACTTATTAATGTTAACTCATTAGTTGATATTACACCATTGGAGGCATTCGATATTATAGATTCTACATATGACCAAATTAACACACTATCATACATTAAACCTACAAGGTTATTTAAAACATTATTTTATTACTATTTGACACCTAAAGATCTTCTTATGATTAAAAGATTCAATAGAAAGACGCTACTGTGTCTTATGGATAATATCATTTTAGCATACAAAAGGGCTATTATCGCTCCCGGTGAAATGGTCGGAATGATTGCTGCTCAGAGTATTGGAGAACCAACTACACAAATGACATTAAATACATTTCATTTTGCAGGTGTGGCGAGTAAATCTAATGTAACTCGCGGTGTGCCTCGCATTGAAGAAATACTTTCATTATCTGAAAATCCTAAACAACCTAGTTGCACTGTATATATGTTCCCAGGTGAAGAAGAAAATCAGGAAATGGTTTTCAAAATTAAAGATCGATTAGAGCACACAAAATTACGTGCTATAGTAGACTCTATACAAATTTGTTTTGATCCTGATGATTTAAATACTCTAATTGAAAAAGATGGAGAAATTATGTCTCAATATAAAGAATTTGAAAATATGATAAATGGTTGTCTAGGAGAAAAAATAGATGATGATGAAGACAAATCTAAATGGATTATTAGAATGGAAATGAACGCTGAAGAAATGTTAGATAAAAATATTACGATGGACGATGTAAATTTTGCAATTAAAAACGCTTATCGTGAGCAAATCGAGTGTGTTTTTAGTGATTATAATTCTGATAAACTGGTATTTCGTTTAAGACTATCAAATATCTTAAGTAATAAAAAAAAGGCTAAACAAAATTCATTAGATCAGTCTGATGAAATTTATATGCTAAAAAATTTCCAAGATCATCTTCTAGACAATTTGGTGCTTCGTGGAGTCAAAAATATTAAAAGAGTAATTCCTAGAAAAATAACAGATACTGTTCATGAAGAAGATGGAACCTATGTAAAGAAAGAAACCTGGGTTCTTGATACAACAGGCACAAATTTATTAGCTTTATTAGGACTAAATTTTATTGATACAAAAAGAACTATTACTAATGATATACAAGAAATCTATAGAGTATTGGGAATTGAAGCAGCCAGACAGGCTATATTTAATGAAATCTCCGAAGTCATTGAATTCGATAGCACATATATTAATTATCATCATTTGAGTTTATTGTGTGATCGTATGACTTGTAATGATAGTATGGTGTCTGTATTCAGACACGGTATTAATAATGATAATATTGGACCTATTGCAAAAGCCTCTTTTGAAGAAACACCTGAAATGTTTCTCAAAGCTGCGCGACACGCAGAGCTTGATCCAATGCGCGGCGTATCTGCTAATGTTATGTGTGGCCAGGAAGGATATTTTGGAACAAGCGCATTTCAAGTAGTGTTAGATATAGATCAATTCTCTGAACTTAAAGCCAAAGCATGGCAAGATGAAAGTGTTTCTCAAATTATTCAAAAAGGATTCGAAAATATTACAAACCCTGACGACCCTTGTTCTGTATCAAATTTAGCTATTCAAAACAATATTCAAAATATTTTGCCCACAGATACTGGAGGAGAAAATGATTATAATCCAGGTTTCTAACTTAAATTAATATAAACAATATATATTATTTATATTATGGCTTGTTTTTTTAATATACTATCTAAACAGCTTCCTGAGATAGATCTGATAGAGAATCCATTTACTTACCATATTAATAGACCTGGAGTTGAAATTTCTAAAATGGATTTTATAACATACGCTTTTTTATCTAATATTAAAAACGATGCTATTTATAATAAGTTAAATCATAAATTTTATATTCTTAAAAACACTATTTTAGAAAATACATTTATTACAAAAACTAAACAAGAATATATATTAAATAAATTTTATCTTGCCCAAAAATTGTATCATAGTTTTTGTAAACTAGCTTATAAATATAAGATTAAAAAGGCAAAAATATTTTCAATGGATATGGATCTATATTTATCTACATCACTTTCTTCTCTTCCTCCAAGTGTTGTAATATCTCTGTATGATGAGCCATCCAAAACTATTTATAGATTTAGATTATCTGATTTAATAACTATTATAAAAAATGATTTATCAAATGCGCCAGATTTTTTTGTTGAACCACAATCTATAAAAAATCCTTATACTAATATTCCATTTACCAATGCACAATTATATTCAATATACTTTAAAATTTCAGATAGTTTATTAATAATGCCAACTCTTTTTCAACTATTTTATTCTAATAATTTTGATTTACAAGAATTTACTAGACGTAATGAATGTATTATTCGTGATTATGCTATTAAATCATTGTTAAAAGGTGCAAATACCGATCTTAAACATAAATATACTTTAAAAATGTTAAGAACATACAACAATTTATTACCTAATATAATAATTGATCCAAGTTTTCCTAAAAAAAAGCTAGTAAAAGTTTTTACCAGTTATTTAGAGTATTATCTTATTACGAGATACTCGCTTAATCCTTCACTTAGATTTTTTTCTAAAGAAAAATTACGGCTTAAATTAATAAAATTTAACAAACTTAATCCCACTTTTGGAAGAAAAATTTGGAAACGCATTGAAAAACCTATTTTAGAAAATAAAATAATATCTTGTCCAATTAGTCAAATTAACACTGAAGGCATATTTATTTTTGGATCTAATACTGCTGCTACTAGTAATTTTCAAACTCGTCCTCATACAGTATACTCATTTGTTGATACAGTTATTAATGAACCGGCTATTATACCAATTAGCGGTGGAGTTTCAAGAGTTAGGCGCAGCCGCGCACAACGCCGTAGGTTAGCACACTATCCAGCTATAACTAATAATCCACCAAATATTATAAATACTATAGATAGCGATGATGATATACCAGAAATATTAGACAATCTACCAGACAGTGATACTGATGATGAAGACAATTTACCAGCAGTGACTTATGATTCAGACATAATACGTTCTATTATGTCAATCTTACCAAACAGATCTCTTTGAAATTATTTTAATATTATTTTCTTTTTACCACCCTTTTTTATTTTCGGCACCGGATTCTTATTTTGAAATTCTTTGGCGGAACGAGAACCCCAATCAATTAAAAACTTTATTAATGCATCCGGACGAATATTTTCTTGTATTTCTTTTATTTTTGGTTTTGATAATAAAGCATTGAGTGGAATTTTCTCTATTTTTCCTTCCTTTGTTACAACTAAATTATACTTTGGTGGATTTTTTTTTCTTTCATAAAATGGTGGAGGTCTAATAAAATAAAAAGAGTTTGTTCCATCACTATGAGCTACTAATAATTTTTGAGCCGCTCCTAATACGAGAGTTTCTCTAATAGGCCACGCAGAAAAAAGAACTAATGGTATATTAAATTTTCTTGATAATATCCATAAATCTAATTCTGTTAGATAATATTCATTATTCATTATTTCACTACCTAATGATGTAAGTCCTTGTTCTATCTTATTAGATATATTCTGTTTTCCTTGTAACTTAAAAGTCTCTAATATGGCACGTTGATGCCCTTTTTCAAAGAGAGAAATATACTCAATATTTAACAATTCTTTTAAATTTTGTTTAGTTAATTTTATATTTGATGGATCATTATGTTTAATCAAATCTAATATTACTTGAAATGTGCATATACTAGGTGAGTTTGAATACTCTATTTCTTTATTATCAGGCGGAAGCGCTCGACCCCACACCCCTTTAATTTCGTCAAGTAATTTCTTTTCACATTTTGTTGAAGCTTCATCAATATTCGACGCAATATAGTCTTTGGCTGCTGATGAATAAGCTTCAGTTTTAAGGGGTTCCACAGTATCATATGTATTATATTTAATAAATTCGTTAGTTGGTGCCTGTATTAAATCTTCAAAATAGTCTTGGGTTAATAATGATTGTAATAATATTATCTCATTATCTCGTAAGTTATATTTTAAATTTCCAAATGATAGAAAAACCTTAGGTTTAAAAATAAATGAACGGATTCTATTATATCTTAATATTTCATCTGCTATTCGACCATTATAAACTTCTTCATTATCCTGCCCATTTATTAAATTTTTTTCAGGAATTACTAATTTACATCCAATCTCTTTATCTTTACTAGCAATACAGAATGGTTTAGACGAACAATCTTCACCACCCATATAACATGTTGTAACTGTATCTATTATATTATCTGTATCTTCGGGGAAGATTATTATGTCTTTTGTTAAATCTCTAATTAGAGAATCAATCTTACTTAATTTAGTAAGGTATAGACTTTTAGAAGCGACAATTTCCTCGATCTTTTCTCGTATTTTTCTATTTTTAAATTCGCCAAGTAAAATACGAATTGTATTACGAAATACATTAAAAAACTGTGTTTCTAATTGTATCTTTCGTATATAATTAATTCTATCATTATCTACTTCTTTACTAGTAATAGACTCTTTATCAATAACTGCATAATTATCACGATACATTGGTTCTAGATCATCGACTGATGTATCCTGAACTGGTTTAACCGGAACAAACTGATTTGTTTGTGTTAAAATTCCTACTATATGTTCATCTTCAATAATCTTAAATGACGGCCTACATAGTATTTTTTCCTTACTCATATTATAAACTTTTTTAAGGAAATCAAAAGTTTTCTTATATGAAGAAGCTATTTTTTCGCCATCGTCCATCCATATATAATCTGCCTCTAAATCTACCATAGGCGACGACGGAAAACAAGGTAGAAATCCATTTAATTTATCTTTTGACACCATCACTCCAATAACACGTCCATTATAATTCAATACCTGTGAATCTATCGAAAAATCTTTAGATTCTAATAATTTTACTAATTCTCCTAACATAATATTTTGTTTAAATTTGTATATCTTAGGTTGACTTTGTAATGGGTCACATTTATTTAATGACTTTTTAATAAGTTCTAGAACTTGTTTAATATTAGGTAAAATATGTGGATCCGTCATGCTAAAGGCTTTTCCAACTCTATACTCGAGATCTATCTTTTTCAAACTATAAATCGGTTCAAAATAATTTCCTATTTTTAATAAAATAATACATTTCCTACGGGAATCAAAAAATGATAACGAATAATGATTACTAGGACATATTAAACTAACATTATCAGTAACATCATTATTTTTTAATTCAAGAATAATTAAATTTCTTCCTTTTAAAAATATCTTTGGATTAGGCATACAAATCAAATCCCATAAATATGTATAATCTATTTTTACACTATCATTTCTTAAATAATTACAAAAATTCTCATACGAACGCGCTACTTTCTTAAGAAAATCAAGTTCGCTAGTTTTTTTCAAATCTACATTTTTATAAATTCTTGTATTTTTGTATTTGTTTAAGTCTATATTTCCTTCAGAATCAAAAACATCTATCAATGTTCCATTTTGTATTACCATAAATCTATCGAGATCCATTGCTTCTATTAATGTTCTTTTCATTTCAATAATAGTGGGTGGTGTATCGATCGGATCTGTTAAACAATCAGCTACACAAGCTATAAACGATTGATTACTACTTTGCTCCACACCATATCGCAATAAACAGGGGTGATTATCTTTTAAGTTGGGATTTTTTGAACTTATCCGACATTTTTTATTATCAGTGTGTAAAAATCTTTGAATCGCAATAGGCAGATAACCATATCTTCTTTGTTCTAATGGAAATTTATCAAATCCTAATACATAATCATCTATTACTTCTTTGGGTTTTTTACTTTTAATATCCTTTTCACCCTCCATTTCCTTTGCACAAATATCTCTCCGTCTTTTTTGTTCAGGACTTGTCCAAGATTTAAAACAACAAGGAAAACATTTCCCTTTTGGATGACTACTCGGTTTAAGGAAACCCGGAGAGGGATATAGATGTTCTCCATCTTTAGATGCAAATTCAAACACGCCTCCACCAGGTGGAACCTTTTTTGCATTAGGAGGAATTATAGTTCCATATTTTCCTGATTTTGCTTGTTCTTCTGTTAGACTAACACCTTCTTTTAAACTCCAATAACGAGGACAAATATACCAAAATTGTTTATCTTTATCGCTTCCATACTTAACTGCTTCATCATAAGAACCAGGATGTTCCTTATCTATTTTTTCTTTTTCACTATCCGTTAATATTACTGGTTGCCTTCGGGCATTCCATGGACACATTCTAGAATATGCTCGATATCCTCCATCTTCTTCAACCATAAATAAATTAGATTCCCTCTTGTTCAAACGCTCTGAAAAAGGATTAGGATTATTTAAACTTTTACCTGTGATATCAACTTCTAACTCATTTTCGGGTGTATTAGCACCACCTTTATTAGGAGAAGGCACCAAATCTTCGGGATTATCACCTGCACTCTCCTCTATGCCCTCCGCTTCTAACCCATCATCTTCATCATCATCTTCTTCATCATCTTCATCTTCCATATCACTTAAAAATAGATCAAACATGTCTTTTTGTGGCGAAGTTTCGTCTGGCTCTTCAAAATGTAATTCATTGCCCTCGATAACAGGAGCTTGATGAGGGTATTCAGACGGAGCAACTATATCTTCTACTTCTTCGGCCTTTTTTATTTCAGAACTTTTACAAAGAGTATTGATAGAGCTTTGTAGTATTTTAGTGCTTTTCGGAAACTGAGTAATACGCAGTAATGAATCTATATATATTGGTATTGTCTTCAAATATTCTATATTATTTATTCCAGAAATAGAAATAATTAAATTATTTGTATAAGCTTCTTTCGTCATTATAGTTAGAAATCCCGGATTATTTTTAATTTTAAGTTTCCTTCCTTGAAATGCACCCTCCGCTAATTGAAGAGATGAAACAAATTCTGCAAATTTAGTTCTTGCTTCAGCTTCTTTTAGATTGAAATTCTTCATAAGTCCCATAATTATTTCTTCTTGTGAATCTCCACTTTTAGCTAACTCAATTATAAATGCCTCCATGCTATCCATCTCGTTATAATTAGCTACGCGTTTAAACCTCATTATAGCACCTTCATTTATATTATCGCTTGTTATACTAAAAATACTAGATACACAGCCAATTATAGAAGGAAATTTCATTGGTTTGGTAATTGGAATTACAAAAGAATATTTCAAATCGACTAATTCAATATATTTATCTGTTATTGATGTAAAATTATTCATTGCATATCCGCTTTGCGCTAAATAATCTTTAACTACATTTATAGCAGGTGAAGCAGTATCTTGTATAAATTTATCTAATTCATTTTTTTTCATTACAAAAGGTAATTCAGTTTTTATTCCGATTGTTCCATCATTATTAAACTCACATATCAAAGATACCATATTATAGTCTATTTTTTGTTGAATATAGAGAGAAACCTTTTTTTCTTTGGCTAAGTCTTTAATAAGTTTATTTATTTGCGATTTATTTAAAAATGGAATTTTTTTTCCATTTGTAGCAATTTTATCAGCATATAATCTGTATATTTTCTCTTGTCTTTTTCCAGGATTATATTTAATTAAAGGCACTGTCTCCGATGCATGTATCAATTTAAAAACAACATCTAGAGGTAAATTGAATGTAAATGCCTGATGTATTAATAAATTAACTGATTTAATACCTATTTCTTTATAGGGTAATTCTGATATTTTTTCATAAAATATGTCATGAAATAAATCTATGTTGTCTACAGTTCGTCTAAAATTTTCATCTATTAGATTTTCCGAATTTGCAAGTAATTCCTCTTTTTTAGATAATAACATATCTAAGGAATTTATTTCATTCTCTAAAAGATAAGGAAAATATATTTTTATTGTGTCTTCTTGCAATAAAGGTGGCCATTCTCCTTTTGGAGTTTTAGAATATTCTAATGTTTCTTCAGCAGAACACATATAAATAATATTATCTTCAATCTCTCCTGAATTCATTAGTAGATTTTTATTAGTTGTAGTTAAAAGACCTTCAACGTTCTTTGCCAAAAAAGGATCATACATGATAACATTATAAGGATTTACTACAAATGGAAATTTTTCCACTGCAGAAAATTTTTGTCCAATAGGTGTATCTACTGGATATGCTTTATTACTTAAATTTAACGATAAAATATCATCATAATCATAAACATCATTATCATAATCATAGGACTTATCAGCCAGTTCCTCAATATTCGAAATAAATTGCAATAATCTATATTTAGTTAAATCCAACTTACCATTTTGTGTCAAATTTTGATAAACTGTAACTGGATCTAAGTTTTGTAACTGTTTTGCAAATAAATATATTTCACCAAAACTTATTTTATTATCTAGATTCATCATTATTTTCTTTTTAATAGTTTCAATTGTATCATCCAAGAATATTTGTGTATTTATAAACTTCAAATCTATATCTTCTTTTTTAATTTTATCTCTCAGACTCTCAGATATAATATCTTTCATATCACCATTTACTACCATTTTTTTTAATTGCTCATCTGTTTTTTCCAAATTTTCTCTTGCATAACCCATGTAAATATAAATTTTAATTATGACATTGTTTCTTATGTGGGCTATTTTATATATATGTTGCGACATATGTATAAAAATAACATAGATTATTTTATATATTATGAAATTTAAAATAATTTCAGCTGTTTGTAAAGGAGGAGGAATAGGACTAAATGGTTCTTTACCATGGAATATCAAAGAGGATTTGGCGTTTTTTTCTAAACAAACTAAAGGAAATGGAAATAATGCAGTGATTATGGGGCGTAAAACATGGGATAGTTTAAAGGGCAGACACTTAATTAAAAGAGATAATCTAATTCTCTCAACCAAATTAGATAATATCGAGTCTAAATCAAAAAATATTATTAAAGCATTTACAAATGTTGAGGATGTTTGCAAATTTTGTATTAATAAAAATTATGATGATGTATGGGTTATTGGTGGTTCTTCTATATATAAAGAATTCCTAGATAAAAAGATTATTGATATGTGCTATATAACCTATATTGATAAAAATTTTGCTTGTGATACATTTTTTCCTGAATTGTCGGAAGATTGGATATTAGACGAAGAAACTGAATTTCCATTAGAAACAATGCATCCTATTAAGATCCAAAAATTTATACTCCAAAATTATACATCATAATAAGGATTATCTGTAATATTCATACCACAATATCGTTTTGGTTCTCTCTTATAATCTTCTGGAGTATATATATTAATTCCATGTGCCTCTTGTAGCAAAAATTTAAAATTTTGCCAAAATTCCGGTGTATGTCCGACACTTTCGGTTGCAATATGACTTAATTCATGAATTGCAACGAAGAGTAGAGTATTTGGATCTATTAACTTTCCACCTGTTTTCTCGGTATCTAAACAAAAAGCCAATTTCTCTCCTTTATTCTGACTATAAGCAGTATATTCACTTGTTGGAAGTGTCTCATATATTTTTTGGGGGTTGTAACCCTTAACCAATCTTCCAACATTATCTCTTTCTGGATATTTTTTCCCTACATGTTTTACAAGTTGATCCATTTTAATATTAATATCGGCTAATCTATCCGCCGCTAACTCTAATTTTGCTCGTTCCCTCACACAATATTTCTTACCATCTTTATTTGATATAATACATTTTAAATTTAAATAATCAGACTCTTTATATATTCGAATGCTGATAATTACTATTAAAATTATTAATGCATAGCCTAGAATATTGATTTTCATATATATTAAATCAATATTATAAGTATTATTCTACTGCGGTCCACAACCAATTTCGAGAGGAACACGCATAAGATCGGGTTCAATTGTTGTTTGCATCCAGGGACTTACTTTTGTTGTAGGATTAGGGGGCTCAGATCGAACCTGTAGATTAGCATTTCTAAGTGTAGAACCAATAGTATCAATACCAGCATGAAATCCCGACGACAACATATTTACATTATTAAGGTCGGAATTGCCTTGAGGATTAAGTTTAGCCCACTCATTATTTTGATCCCTAGGAAGTAATTCCGAAGGTTTAGCTGTAGAAGCTTGATTGCATGTGGGTGGAAGACCCTGTGTCGTTGTCATACCAGTTGCGGGAGCAAATACCTCATTTTGTCCAATGGGGTTTGCCGCATGAACAGTGCCAGCATCTGCCGCCTGTGTAACTTGAGCAGCTTGTTGAGGATTGCCGTATGAATACCGATGACGCATGGTTCCCATACCGTCCTGGATTAATGACTTTCTGTTGGAGAATTGTCCTACGGCGAGCACTAAAATTAAAAGTCCAAAAAGTGCAATAATATGGTGGGACCGAACATATTTCTTCAAGTTCTTAATCATACTCATTATATAAATGATATGATAAAATATTTTTTAAATATAGTATTTATTCTTTGCTAAAGATTTAACCCATTTTCATCATCTGTTATTTCATCTTCTTCAGAATCTTCAGAATTTGAAGAATCATCAATATCATCTAATGCATACTTTGTTTTAATATTTTTTGCTTCTAAATAAGCTTCGACCGCAACTCGCCGCATTTGTTTCGCTTTTGTTCTCGCAGCCTTATATATCTCATAATAGACTTCATTTGGTTTCTTTAATTTTATACAGTCTTCATCATTCACTTGTAAGTGAACCTCCTCAATTGTATTATCTAAAGTTACTTGTGAAGTTTCGGAATTTTTTACAGGACTCGTTATTTCTAAACTATTTTCATCAACTTTCACCATATCCTTTGGTTCTAAACTATCTTCATCGGCTTTCACCATATCCGTTGGTTCTAAACTATCTTCATCGACTTTCACCATATCCTTTGGTT
>CERI01284255.1_pt1 | contig 14479 bp, 17 predicted proteins | sample 350261 | NCBI WGS metagenome assembly CERI01 (sample SAMEA2620979, study PRJEB7988) | marine metagenome | isolation source: saline water (ENVO:00002010), including
GTTGGACCATTGTTTCTTTGAACATTATTTGTTGGACCATTGTTTGCGGGAACTGGTGATGGGACCGGTATTGGTATAGCAAAAGTACCCTTCACTTTACGTTTGTGCACTTGTCCGAAAAAAAACCATAAACTTTTTGATTTCCTCTTTTTTAAATGTACTTCATATTGTTGATTTTTAGTATCAGATATGACGATGCTGAATTCTGCTCTTGTTTTTGCGGGATGCATCTCCTTTCCGAAAATAAGCCCCGAATGATAAGGAGAATTGGCGTCGACTGAACTACCTAATACGAATGTTGGTGGTTCTTTATAATTTGACGCAATAAGCGTGTATTTCATTATACATACTTATAAATTTATCATGTATATTGAATAAGACATCATGAATAAAATTAGCAAAACAAGCATTTTTGAGGTGACGGGGGTACCTGTGATTGATATTGGTTTATATCAGCAGGCTTTTTGTCATAAGTCGGCCATAAAAGAGTTGGGTCTTGAATTATCAAATGAACGGATTGAGTTTATCGGAGACGCTGTTCTCAATCTTATCGTGGGTACTTTTTTATTTGAACGTTTTGGATATGAAAACGAAGGGTTTCTTACTCGCTTACGTACTAAACTTGTAAGTGGTTCGAACCTATGCTTGTGGGCTGAAAAGTTGAACCTATCCGAACTTGTTGTAATGAACGACAAAGCAATGTCTAATGGATGGAATTCAAATCCTCGTATTCTTGAAGACACATTCGAATCACTTATTGGTGCTATTTACCTTGATAATGATAAAAAACTTGACGCACCTAAAAAATTTCTTGATTCGTTTCTCAATGATTTAGATTTTGAAGATGTCAAGAAAGATACCAATTATAAAGATATACTGATGCGTTATACACAATCGAATAGTTTGTCAAATCCTGAATATAAATACACAGAATTCAAAGACATGGAAAAAAATGAACGTAGGTTTTGTGTACAAGTAATAATCAATAACAAACTTTTAGCAGAAGGGTTCGAAAAAAATAAAAAGGCCTCTGAACAAAAAGCGGCGATGAACGTTTTGAAATGTTTACAAATAATTCAAGTATAATAATGAGTGGATGTTATTCTGCCGGTGTGCTTTTGTATTCTCATAATACAGATGGAGAACTCATATTTTTACTAGGAAAAGACTATAGACAAAGATATAGCGACTTTGGTGGCAGATGCGACATCAATGATGCTACTCAATTAGACACGGCTTCAAGAGAATTTTATGAAGAAACGTGTGGTGTTGTAATGGATAATACTATTATTAGGAATAAATTGAAGAAATCACCCATAATACATTCGCTTTCGTATCTAGGTAATCCGTACTACATGTACATGGTATATATACCTTATTCTACAGAATATGTGAAGATGTTTCATTCAGTTAGACAATTCATACATTCTAAGAAGGTAGAGAAACGATTTAAAGAGAAAACATCACTCAATTGGTTTACAACGAGAAGCATATTAAATCAGAAGGATGACATACGACAAGTGTTTTACAAGACATTTACTAAAAATATAGATATCATTCATCATGTAACGGCGCGTAAACTATTTAAGCATTAATTGATTTATATATCAATTAAGAGATGGCCAAGGTTGTTTTAGATAAAAGAGGTGACGACGATATGTTTTCATTGTCAAGTTTTGGAGATGATATGTCTGATGACATTCAACTAAAAAAGAAAAAGTTTTCCAAACCAAAAGCACCAGCATACAAGAAATCAAAAGTGTCTCGACCACAACCGCAACAGAAACAACAACAACAGCAGCGTGTGCCGGTACAAGAAGATATTGAAGATAACACGTTCGAAATGTTTAGTAATCCTCAAAAGGCAAAAGTACAAGAAATTCCACAAGGTGGTATGGATAATGGGTATGAACAAAATGATGTAGACGATGAAGAAGTTGAATCTGTTATGTCAAGTATTCCAGACGATATGAACGGGTTTGACAATGGATACGACAATCAGAGACCATTTGAGGAAAAGCCAAGCCCTGGATTTACATCGATCGATGAAGAGAAACAGGATCTCATCTTCAAGTTTCATCGTTTGGAAGAAAAGGGGTTCAAGATGACTAAAAGATACAACATCGGGAGTGACATCATAGAAATGAGGACAGAATATAATAAAATCAAGCGTGACATCGAATTGAAAGGAAGTCTCAAATTTTCTCGACGTATGCTTATGGCTTGTGTAAGTGGGATGGAATTTTTGAACAAAACATATGACCCTTTCACGTTAGAATTAAACGGTTGGTCTGAAAATGTTATGGAAAATCTTAATGACGGTGATTACGATAATGTATTCGAAAGACTTCATGACAAATATGCTGGTAGAGTAAACGCGCCACCAGAAATGGAACTAATGCTTAGTCTTGCGGGGAGCGCGTTGATGTTCCACATTACCAGTTCTATGTTCAAAAATATGCCATCAATGGGTGGAGCAGACCAAAGCATGATGAGAAATATGGTTAAAAATATGGCTAAACAATCCGCACCAGATCCAAACGGGACAGAGGGGATGAAGGCTCCTATGGATTTTTCAAATATGCAAAACATGTTTAGTGCCTTCCAGCCTCCACAAACAAGTAGATTCCAAGAAGAATCAATTCATCCCCCGGATAGAGATATTGATATGATGAGTGACGATTCTGCGGCACCGTCTACTGTCCTCAGTAGTATACATAGTGATATTCGAAATGTTGCACTGTCAGAAGGGGGTGCGTTGAATGGAAAACGCCGAGGACGAAAAGCTAAGATTGTAATGTCGAAAGAAAATACAATCGAAATTTAAATCTAAAAATATATTATACATAATACGTCATGATATATGCGACATTAGATGAGGCATGGGCGAAAAAACCACGAGTAAAACGTATAACACAACGCGAAAAAAATAAAAACATAGTTATTTCCAACAAGAAATACGAATTGGAGAAAATAGTACTTAAAGACCCGGATGTAGTATCTCTATTGAAAGAAATTGACGATCCAGATGCATATATCATGGAACTATTGAAACAGAAATCAACGAAAGAAGTTCTTCCAAAAAAGAATGTACCTATCGCAACAAAAGATGTTGTGGAAAAAGACCAAGACGATATTATTTATTTTCTATACTTTCTCATTTTGTTAGTTTTGCTTTATTAACCCCATAGCAAGTTCTAACGCATTTACTGGTATATTCTTCTTTCTTTGAAGCTTCTTCTCAGATGCGGCTTCAAATACTTTATTCGCATTCTCTTGTGATACACAAGAAATGTTTGTATTTTTCTCTATAAGGGGATTTAATTTGATCATAGGAACCGGAAGATACACATACTTTTCGTTATTCTTCCTGAATTCTTCTATAGACATATGTCCTCCGAATGCTTCGAGACATTCTCTATGTGGCGCAACTTTTACCTGTTCAAATAAATTCATGTGTTGACGCATCATAGTAATCAAACTAAATTTATTAAACTTAATATCATCTTTAGAATACACTACATATGCTTTCATACATTCCCAACTACAAAAGTGCCCAATAGTTTCAAATGTGCAATTGTAATAATTTACAGGTAAACATAAATCTTCACATTCTGGGTACGAATGACAACAATGAAAGCATAGCATCGTATTAACATATATGAAAAATGTTTTGTTTAAATTGTTTAATCTAAATATTGTTTAAAATAATGGACGATCAGATGAGTACCCCCATATCTTCTATTTATCCCCCTACACAACATTCTCAAAGAGAACAACCACATCAGGGCGATATGTTTCCCCCTCCTCCTCACGTACAATCAAATGGTCAAAAAAATGGATTTTATAATCAAATGCACGAACACATGCAACAACAAGCACCGGAAAAAAAAGAACCTGTAGTAAAAGAAGATACCGATATGGATAAAACACAACAAGAACTGATGTTTTTATTTGTTATCATCCTTGTCATCTCTTCAGAACCAGTACAGAGACAACTTATGTCATCGTTTCCATCTTTATTTAGTGATGCTAAATCATCTATAGTCGCAAGTGCCATTAATGCTGGAGTCATATGCGGGTTGTTCTATGCTCTCCGTCATGTCAAAATAACAGTTTAAGAAATCATCAAGTGACTTAAGTATATTCAGTTAGATATGAAGGTCGAAAATAAACAAGACGTTTTACAACGAAATTTACTCAAATTCTATTCTACAGATACTAACATGAAAAAACTGTTTCACCTTATCGCATCAAAAACATCAGATGTTTCGCTAAGAGAATGGGATTACCTTTGTACACATTACGCAAAAAAGAACAATGTTCTGTACTATACATCAAAAAAAGAGATGGTCAATCTTAATCTTCAATATAGATCACAATTAAAAGCTTACTCTAAGGCTAATTTTGACCCATTCAAGAGACATAATCGAATCGTCATTCCGTGTAAATATACTCAATCCAATTCACTCGAAACAACATGTGGACAATTATGTTTCTTCAAATTTGTTATAGAAAAAGACATGTATGATTGGGTGAAACGCGGTAAGAATCTAACAGATTTGAGAAATGACATGAATCAATATACTAAAGGTAAAAAGACAATTGTTATCAATCAAGATAAAAAAAGACATGTACAAAAGTCGAACAAACAAATCAGTCGCCACGATATTAAAATAACTGTGGTTTTTTAGAAAAAATAGTTTTGAGTGTACTATAATGGATTTATTGAACCACGACCTACTCCCATTAGGAACAGCAACACTTTCTTTCGTTGGCTATGTCATGTATATGAAACAAAGTCAACCAGAAGAAGATAATGACTACCAGACCGCATTTAAAATATGCGCGGGAGTAGCTCTTTTGACGTATCTCGTACAAAAATCAGTTGAAAATCGCGACAAATCATATGGAACTACTGTAACGGATTCAGATGTCATACTCGACGGTCCTTTTGCTAAAAAAGAATAATTTACTTGTTTTTTACAATTTTTAAAGATTGCGATGTTGATTCTTCACGAGCATTCATTATGTGACTCGTAGCTTCTACTGCAGGATTATCACATTCATGCTTTCTCGTGTCGAAGAATGATTCGAGATTTGTTTGTACAAACTCTGGCTTTAGAGATTCGTATCTCATAGTAGTCTTCAAAACGAGTGCATCCCCGTTTTGAAGTTTACACGCTTCGACGTTGCTTTCATTCATCATATGAATAATGGTTTCGCTAAGAGTCTTTTTCTTTTGATTCAAATCTTTTGTCTCCTTCATCATTTCAGATATTTTTTGAGATACTTCAAGATACTCAGTCACAAACTGCTTTAAATCTGTCATGCTTGTTCTTATAAACAAAAGAATGCTTTATCTTTAAACGTACAACGTTTTGAACTTTGTATAAATTTGTTCTATTTTATTCGTATCGTTCGTTTTTATCGTAGACAAGTTCTGTGCTCGATTCGTATCTTTCGTATATTCAAGGTCTACGTCTTGATGCGATCCACCTCTACATGTAGATTCTACAACCTTCATTTTCATCACGACTAAATTATACGCGCGTTTCTCAATGAACTTCAGTACTTTCTTTATAAATTCATGTTTTGCGAACGTTTGAATCTTATTATCCTCTAAACATTGAAATGTATTATTTTTCCTATTAAAGACAATATTATCCTTGTCTTTTGTATATATCATTATGAGTGATGCTAATCCTTGGTATGCTGGGTGCGTCATTTCAAGATGACGTATTAACTCATCATCTGTAATATTCTTATCCCGTTCATTCAAAACATCTGTAATCGGTGTAGTTATTCTACAAAATTCTTGTGAATTATTCACCCCCCTACTACCAGATGCTCCATTTGATATAATATTTAATTGTTGACTGTTCGCCTGCTTCAAATGTAAGTTGAAATCTTTCACGTCAGCATATTGTTCATCTTTCATTTTCAATCGATCTTCTAGCATTCGAATATGTTCATCCTTCATCTCAATGTGTTGTTTCAATAAAACACAATGTTCGCACATTGTATTATGAATATTATCAATACGTAATAATATTCTTAAATCATATTTACCCTACAAAAACGATGGAAAATCTTGATGCGCCATTTTCATGTACTGGCACGTCAAACGATACTTCTTCGCTTCCTATAATGTTCGTTGTTCCGCTAATAATATGTGTTCCAATTGATGTACCTGCTCGAGTGATCACAAGTTTTGAAACCTTTATACCATCACCACCTACAACACGTAGACGAACCACTGTGGGATTCAAATATCTACTCAATGAAACCGAATACATATTGAACGTTAACCTATTCATATAATCATACCCGTTCACATACGTAGAAAACTCCTGACCATTTTCAACAAATGTGATATACACTCTCTCTCCAGATTCTGCAAACCCTTCTTTTTTATTTTGTATTTGTTCGCCATTTATATCATACATCTCGTATCCATCCGCATACGCATAACTCACATCATAACCTATATCTTCAAGCATTGCCACAGAAAGGGTGCTTAATGGTTCAACCTCAGCATCAACTTCAGCCCATCCTGTCATTAATTCCTTATCTAACCCTGGGAGCGAATGATTATGTCCATCTGCGTATCCAACACGGTTGTCAAGTGAAACATTTGGTTCTAACCCTTCTTCCATGTGATACCCAGCAGTTCCACCACCACCATCATTCTCAATTGGCAAGAATGGTATTTTATCGTTTCTACATATTTTTCTATATTCACGTAAAGCGGCCGGACCTATATATTGTCCATCGTTATTCAATAATTTGTTAGCATGCCACATCGTACCAATCCCGAGAATATGTCCCATTTCGTGTAGTACAGTATAATAGCCATTTGTAAGTCCGTCCTTCTTCTTTGCGGCTTTTTGTTGATCCCAGTTTTTTGTACTCAATATCATCATTCCTCTTGTTGGTATATACTTGCCATTTACATATCCATATTGCATGACTCCAGCTTGTCCCAATATGTTATCGGCAAGATTACTATCAAATGTTATTTGCATTGTTATATCGTACTCATTTGTAGATGTTTTACCAACAATAATTTGTTCCCATCGTTTGGCAGCCATCTTCACAATATCTTGATCTTCATCACTACCACCCGTAATGTGTAGTTTAATTTTAAATTTTGATGATTCTCTCTTCCATAACCACAAATCTCGTAATGTCAATTTTTCATCGCCATCAATATCTAACATTTCACCTAAAGGCGGATTTTCGTTGAACACTAATTTTCGCCTAACGAACGAAATCTCGTTATCATATAACATACTTAATATAAGACAACATAATATGATTCAAAAATATGATACTCTTTACATCATCGACTCTAAACACAAAAAGAGACAATGGGTCCTCAATGTTACAGATACTTCTGACGGTGTTCGTATATCCCGTACATATGGTGTTGTTGATGGTAAACAAACAACTGTTAGTACTTTGATTACATCTGGTAAAAATATTGGCAAAGCCAACGAAACGACACCTTGGGGGCAAGCAATTAAACAAGCCAACGCAATGTTTGCGAAACAGTCTGAAGATCTCGGATATTCGAAAACACCCGATGACAACACCGCGAACATCAAACCCATGCTCGCACATACATACTTCGATAAAAATGGCAATCCTGACAAAAATAAAGACAAACATATTAAAGTTCCATTCTATATGCAACCAAAACTCGATGGTGTTCGTATGCTCGTCGGTAAAAATCTCGATGGCACACCCGTTGTCATGTCCCGCACTGGAAAACCTATGTATAACATGGACCATATTACAAATGAACTCGTCCCTCGCCTTCAGTCGGGTGAATTCATTGATGGAGAAAATTTCACTTTTGACCTGACATTCGAAGAAATCACAGGTATCTGCCGTACGTCAAAAGAAAAACACGCAGAAAACAAACAATGTCAATCTATTCGATTTCACGCATTCGATACATTTCATCTTTCACATATGGACGTCCCATTCAATCAACGGATGAAACGTCTTGACGAATTGACACATAACACCAATAATACAATTCGAGTTGATACAATCACAGTTACTTCAAAAAATGACATCAAAAACATTCTCGGAGAATACCTTCAGAAAGGGTATGAAGGTGGTATGATTAGAAACACAAATGGTGAATATAAATTAGACGCGAGAAGCAACGATCTTCAAAAAGTGAAATATTTCGTGGCAGAAGAATTCATCATTTGTGGTTTTATCGAAGCAGATGGGAGGGACAAGGGCACTGTCATATGGGAATGTGAAAATGAAAAGGGTAAATTCAAAGTTCGACCCCGAGGTTCAATTGAAGTTCGCAAAGAATGGTTTACGAATGGAAAGAAATACATCGGAAAACAACTAACTGTACAATACCAAAACATGACTGAAAACGGATTTCCCCGTTTTCCTGTTGGCATCGCTATCAGAGACTACGAATAATCACCTAAAGGAACGATCACCCATTTATGTAGTAAGCATACAATGACCACACTCGATCACATCAACATTGAAAATAATTCGATAGACGACGTTCTCGTCTTCGACAACTTTACTTTATTCGAGGAAATCGTTCTCAAGAAGGGTTATAAAAAAAGAATTCTGACTGATACGGAAAATATGCATTTCCATAGGTATCGCGAAACTGATATGTACGACTCAAAAGTTCTTGACCATCATCGGAACTACTTGACGAGTGATGGTAAAAAAATTCAAGTATGCTCGTTGTACCGTTGTGAAATGAATCAAAAACATGATATGCTCGTAAACGACGGATGGGTTGTCATCAAGCCTATATACTCGACGCGGGCAAGAACCTATATGCGATTTGTGAATATTGACATCATGCGCCTCCAAATAAAGGAAGAGATTCTTAAAAAGAAGATGACGTACTATAAAGATTCTCTTAATTGGTACATTGAACAAATTTCAACGAATGGGGTCGAAAAAAAATTAGAACGTGCTCAAAATATGATTCACAAAACGTACGCAGAACTCGAAGACGTGTATAGAAAGATAGGTTTGTTGATGGCCGATGAACACAAAGTAGATATATCCAGATTGATTATTAACGTTTAAACATAGCATAGTTAGTATTTGTAATGTCAATTGTTGAAGAAGTGTATGTTCAAGAAGTGTATTCACAAATTGCCCAAGATTTCTCGCGAACCCGCCACAGCGTGTGGCCCCACGTACAGGCGTTCATAGATAGTATCCCCGTTGCAAAATCATGTCTTGAAATAGGTTGTGGTAATGGGAAAAATATGTTACCCCTCCATGCTCGCGATATTACTTGTATTGGTATCGAAACATGTACAGAATTCATAGATATATGCAAAAAACAGAGACTAGATGTTTTTTATGCGGATTGCTGTAAATTACCATTCACAGATTGTGTATTCGATTATGTAATGTCTATTGCTGTTTTTCATCATCTCTCTACACAAGAACGAAGGGAAGATGCTCTTAAAGAGATGGTTCGTATCGTTCGTCCTGGTGGAAAGGGTCTCATCTCTCTATGGTCAGTTGAAAATCAAAAGGATAAAAAATTCGTTGCTGGCGATAACCTCGTTTCTTGGAAATATAAGGGGGAAGAGTTTCATAGATACTATCATATTTACACAAGGGATATGACACAACGTTTTTTACTTTGTGTCATGGATAATTTACAATCTTATGAAATTACAAATCATTGTGGAAATTGGTACATTGCTTTTACAAAATTTTAAACAACAGCATAAATCCCGCGAAATATTTGAGTCTTTCTATTAAATCATCTTCTGATTCCAAATAAGCTATAACTAATGAGACCGTCACTTCGGGTGTCAATATTGTATCAGAATATACGACATCATGCGCAACCTGTGCGTCTTGTATTCGCATTATGATTTTTCTCCTGTTTTTCTTCAAGTGTACAATCGCGCGTTTTCTTGTATATGGCGATGTATATATTTTCCTAATAATAACTAAACTTCCTTGCATCGACCCACCCTGTTATATAAACAATTGATTTTATTTTTACATTGTTGTTTATTAAAAGAATCACCTAAAGAACCTATTGTAATATAATATATCCACATTACAAGTACCTAAAGATTTGATACCTATATTATATAAGCAATCAATCGTCATGGCAGCCAGAGCTAACGAATACAAAAAGCATACCCCACTCGAACACATCCTTGCACGCCCCGACACATATGTTGGTTCTGTTGAACCAGAAACTGAAAAGCAATGGGTATTTAATGACACAAAGTGTAAGATGGAGCAAAAATCAATTACATACGTTCCTGGTCTGTATAAAATTTATGACGAAATTCTTGTAAATGCCATCGACCAATGTACGATGGATAATACGATCGATGCTATCACGATTGATGTTGACAAAGAAAATGGCAGTATTTGTATCATGAATACTGGTAAAGGTATCCCAGTCGAGATTCATCCCGAATACAAGGTTCATATCCCTGAACTCATATTTGGTGAACTTTTGACAAGTTCAAACTACGATGATACTAAGGAACGTACTACCGGTGGACGTAACGGTTATGGTGCTAAACTTGCAAATATTTTTAGTAAAACTTTCACTGTTGAGACTCAAGATGTTCAAAACGGATTCCATTACATTCAAACATTTTCTGATAATATGCGGAAAAAAGAAAAGGCAAAAATTACTAAGAAAAAATCACAAAAAGGGTTCGCAAAATTTACATTCACACCAGATTTAGGACGTTTTGGTTTAACTGATTTCACAGATGATATGGTGGCTTTATTCCAAAAACGCGCATACGATGCTTGCGCTTGTACACCTTCAAAAGTTAAAGTATCGTACAACGGCGAACAAATCAACGTCAAAACATTTGAAAAATACGTCGATTTGTACATCGGCTCTAAGGCTGAAACACAACGCGTTCATGAATTCAGCAAGTGTGGTAGGTGGGAGGTTGTCGTTTCAATGAGCCCTGATAGTTACAAACAAGTTTCGTTCGTGAATGGTATTAACACAACACAAGGTGGTACCCATGTCGAATCTATTAATCGGCAAATTGTAAGTAAGGTGACAGAATATATACAAACGAAACACAAGCAGATGACAGTTAAGCCACAATTCATTCGCGATCACCTTTTCGTGTTTGTCAAGGCAGTTCTCGTAAACCCTACGTTTTCCAGTCAAACGAAGGTGGAGTGCACCAGCAAATCTACATCATTCGGTTCTAAAATGGACATAGACGATGATTTCATCAAGAAAATCGGTAAACTTGGTATCATCAACGAAGCCATTGCACTCGCGAAACATAAAGAGATGCGTGAACTCAACAAGACTGATGGCAAAAAACGATTGACTTTGAAAGATGTTCCAAAATTGGATGACGCAAACAAAGCAGGTTCAGTGAAAAGTAACAAATGCACTCTCATCCTTACAGAGGGTGACTCAGCCAAAACATTTGCCATCAGCGGATTATCCGTTGTCGGCCGCGACTTCTACGGTGTCTTTCCTTTGCGGGGTAAGATGCTCAATGTTCGAGAAGCTACGGCTAAACAACTACTAGAAAATGCAGAAGTCAACGCTATCAAAAAAATTATGGGACTACAGCACGGGAAAGTATATAATGATACGTCAGAACTTCGATATGGCAGCATCATGGTTATCACAGACGCTGATACAGACGGAAGTCATATCAAAGGGTTGTTGTTCAATTTCATACATCATTTCTGGCCATCTCTTATGAAAATTCAACCTAACTTTGTACGTTCTATGATCACACCCATTGTCAAAGCGACAAAGGGAAGCGATAAAAAAGAATTCTATTCAATGAATGATTACAACGAATGGAAAGCGGGTGGAACTCAAGGATGGAACGTCAAGTATTACAAGGGTCTGGGTACCAGTACGTCCGCAGAGGCAAAAGAATATTTCAAAAATCTTGGGAAAAACGTGGTTGAATACAGAAACGATGATACTTCCGACGCATCAATTGAACTTGCTTTTAAAAAGACTCTGACAGATGAACGAAAAAGTTGGATCTTAAAAAGTATTCAGAATAACGAGACCATTCCCCACGACCAAAAACGCATTCCTTACTCAGACTTTATTCACAAGGATCTCGTATGGTTTAGTATTGCTGATAATATTCGCAGCATTCCCAGTGTAGTTGACGGTCTAAAGCCATCTCAGCGCAAAGTTCTGTACGCATGCAGAATGCGTCAAAACAATGAAATCAAAGTGTCACAACTAGCAGGCTTCGTGAGCACAAAAACAAGTTATCATCACGGTGAAGCATCTCTGATGGGCACCATCATCAATATGGCTCAAAACTTCGTGGGTTCTAACACATACAACATGCTCCAACCAAAAGGTCAATTTGGTTCGAGGCTTATGGGTGGAAAAGATGCTGCGAGCCCGAGGTATATCTTCACGCGATTGAGTGAACACGCATCACGGTTGTTCGTCAAGGCAGATGACCCAATTCTCGAATACCTAGATGATGATGGTCAAAAAATTGAACCTAAGTATTTCGTACCAACATTACCCCTCATTCTCATCAACGGAGGAGAAGGCATTGGCACTGGATACAGCTCTTCTGTACCATCATACAACCCCGATGATATCAAAAAAATGGTAATCAATACGTTGAAGGCAAAAGAAGATGTCGACGATATTCATCCTTGGTATCCAAAATTCAAAGGTACAATTACCCCAACAGGCAGTGGTACCTATCAAGTAACGGGATGCTATAATCTCAAAGCCGGTACACTCGAAATCACCGAACTTCCCATTGGTAAATGGACAAATGATTACAAAGAATTCTTAGATTCCCTCGTAGATAATAAAATCGTGAACTATGAAAATCATAGCACTGAAGATACTGTGTATTTCAAAATTCGTATGAACACTGCCCAGATGTCACACGAAAAGATTTTGAAAGATTTCAAACTCATTGGTTCTATCAATACCACAAACATGCACCTCTTTGATGCTAAGGGAAATATTAAAAAATATGCATCGCCAAAGGAAATCGTAAAAGATTTCATAGATGTGCGCACATCTTATTACGACAAACGAAAGAAACACCAACTCAAAAAGATGTCCATCGACCTCAATATTTTGACACAAAAAATTACATTCATTCGCCTCATTGTCAACGAAGAACTTGTTATCTACAAAAAGAAAAAAGATGTTATCATTTCTGAACTCAAAAAACGAAAATTTAGTATGGTTGATGGAGGATACGACTACCTGTTGAAGATGGAATTGTACAATCTGACTGACGAAAAAATTAACGAACTAGACTCTGCACATAAGAAAACAAATCTCGCTCTTGACACTCTAGAAAAAACATCTATTCAAGACCTGTGGTTACAAGATCTTGTGTAAACATTTTGAATATTATATCGAATATAGTATCAGACTATGGATTTTGTTCTCGATTCGAGTAAACCTATAGCAGTAGTGATGTTCGCAACATTATTAGAATTTTTTATATATACATACGACGACTTAGAATTTATTGATCTTAACCCTCTCACACTCGTATTCCCAGTGTGTATGGGAATAACGAGCATCTTTCTAGACCCAGATATTATTATCGCAATCAACATGGTCTACCTCCTGTTCTGTATAACTATCATACATTTCCCTTACTGGGAATTCGTCTTATTACACCCATTCATATGGTCTGTCATACATAAATCAGAAATCATCCCAACACATTACTACCACCCAATCATCACACTTAGACACGTATCTTACACGTTACAACGATTAACACCTAAAAAGATTCATTGGCAAATTTCTATCGCTTTATCGGGAGGTGTTTACGTCATGTACGACCACATGTTCAAATACCTAGATGAAACATACAAAACACACATAGATGTCGTAACATTTTTGTCAAACGTTTTCATGAATGTTTGTTTCATGATTTTATGGGTTAGTTCCCCAATACACGAAGGGACTCATCTTATAGATTGCATCGCCGCCGTCAGCCTCGTCGTCTTGTATAGAATTATACGCCCGCTCTACGCCCGTAGTGTAATTAATGGTCTTGGATACGTACTCCCCTTTTTCTTCAACATGCCTTATATGGTTTCTATCAATCAGTGCATGACTCTCGCGATAAAAGAAGAATTGTATACACAAATTGACGTCCACTCATCGTTACGTTTCCTCGAACACGCTGTCGGTTTTGCGATTGGGTACTGTGTGTCGCAAATTGATATACCATACGCCGAATATGTCGCTATAGGAAGTCTCGTCATATCACAGTGTGGTCTTCGGTATTACAAAAATGATCAACTCGGTGAAGATTGCAGATGCCAAAATGCAGTTTGATTTTCAAAATTTGTTATGTATAATAATGACACTGCGTTCAAAAGTTCAATTGTATCGTCCAAACGGAGAACCAGCGATATACGAAAGGGCCCGCAGAACATCGACGGGTAAAATTCTATATGGTACGTTCAT
>CERI01117569.1_pt1 | contig 14458 bp, 16 predicted proteins | sample 350261 | NCBI WGS metagenome assembly CERI01 (sample SAMEA2620979, study PRJEB7988) | marine metagenome | isolation source: saline water (ENVO:00002010), including
TTTGGAATGGGACGGAGGAGCGGCTTTTATTATGCAGGAGCAACTCAAAAAAAAGTTTGAAGCAATACCTGGTAAAACTTGGGAAGACAAATTTATGTCATGTATAAATTGTGAATGTTGTCCAAGGCATATGACTAATAGACCCAACGAGCTTAAACCATGGATTGAAATGCCTTGGAGTGATAATTACGAAAAATATAGAGATGAATGTATTTGTCGTTGTAGACACAACGCCAGATTCATTTGTCGTCAGGTTCAAGAACCAGTTTCTTTGTGTCCTCAGGGAAGTCCAAGAGAGATTGATGATTTTACAACGGTTCTTACACCAGTCGAAAGATCTTCATGGCTTGATAGACTAGATGTCCAGGAAATGGAAGAGGCAATGGAAGTCCTTACAACTTCGGAAAGTTAAATAGAATGTAAAACACCCAGTAAACTCTTCGGAGTTCTTAAGGCTGGGTAACGGAAAATGTTTATCCCAACACTCGCAGATAAAGCAGCTCTTAAATTATTTTATATTAATAGTAATGTGATAGATTTTTCACCTTACAACACATTCGCAACTATTATACAGAAATTTTATAAATTATACATTCTAAGGGTTCGCGCATGTATTTACATTCAAAAGATTTATAGAGGATATTCATGGAGAGAGGTGATATTTGATTTCAGGGGGGCAAATGGACAATACGTTTCTAGAATTGTACAAAAATTGAGACCCGAATGGCCTATCAGGGGATGGTCATCATTTATAGATCGCCGAAATGCGGGTATGCCATCAAATGAATATCTTTTTTCAGATGGGGTTATATCATGGAGAGAATGGGCTCGTTTTTATGATAACTGGATAACTGCATTTTATTTTTATCGCAATCCTAATTTAACGAGGATGAGAATGAATTATCATGCTAGTATGTATCACACACGTATAGCATTTAGATTTCATGATTAGATCGACTATTTAATTACGACTCCTAGGGGTTTAAAGGAGGGCGTAATTAAATATTATATCAAAAAGAATGATCATAAATATATTAGGCATTGGTTCATTTATTTACCTGATTAGCTTTTACATGGGATGTTCGCCCAATATTAGAACTAAAATAAATCCAGGGTGTCTTTCTGTTGGGGGGTGTCCCTACATTCAAATAAACAAGGATCCTTCTTCTTTAAAATTGTCAGTAGTATGAAGTTCTTGGTAAATTATGGTAACATCGACATAAACATCGCCGGTGTCCACCAAAAAAATTCTGGCTCAAACATATAAGTTCCGCCTCCACGTCTTTTCGAAACATAATGTAACATCCCTAATGAAAATATAGTCGTGCTAAAAAATGACGGCATGTCTTTATCACATTCTTTTCTCCTGTCTTTATATTTTTTTATAACTTCATTTATGATATCCCGCCTTTCAGTGATGGTACCAACGGGGATGGGGGCCTCACTTATCCATTCTTTGTATCCATCTGGAGTTACTATATGTATTTCCGACGGCACTCCGTCAGTGCATGTCGGGCAGCTATTGCCGGTCTGGATAGTTTTCACCGAATATCCTTTTTCTGCTGCACCCTGAAATAATATACTATCTATCATTTCAGGAGTTATATCTCTATCACCAGGTGGGTGGCGCCACCGAAACTTTCTATCGCAGAATTCTGAGGCGTCACTTGAAAATTTAAAATAGTATATTATAACCACAATTAAATATAAGGTTATTGATACTAATGGAATCAATACAATTTTTTTCTTTAAAAGGGTTTTCATTTAATATTAGAACACATATTAATTTAATAAATAAAAAGGGAACTAGGGCACACGGGAATCGAACCCACGACCATAAGATTAAAAGTCTTGCTCTGTTCTTAGACTTCTATCTTGTGGATAGGGTAGTTATAAAACCCGTCTCCAAAATATAAAGTACTCACCCTGAATCCACCAACATTTTGTTTACATCTTTTCAATATTTCTTTGCCATGCTGCTCACTGAAATCCTTGTTAATGTTAACAAAAGGGGTCTCATTGTCATATGGGGCTCCTTTTTTATATATTGGTTCTTTTGATGTAATATAGTCAACATATTCTTCATACCCTTTGACACCTTTCTCTTCTGCTTCGTCCATATGTTTTCCAAATGCATGCATGAAGATTCCAATAAATGCGACTTCATTACATAACTGTTTTTCTTTAACTTTCTTATAACCATAATAACATCCAATTAATATTCCATAGAATATTATTATTGTAAATATTATACCACCAATTTTTGGCATTTATATTTAAAATATATATTAATTTAATAAATAAAAAGGGAACTAGGGCACATGGGGATCGAACCCATGACCACAAGATTAAAAGTCTTGCGCTCTGCCTACTGAGCTAGTGCCCCTTTTATTTATTATAAATTCGTTTACATCATGTTGTAATCTGAAAATTCTCTAGGTCCGAATGGGAAAGATGTTGAAGATAAATTGTTGTATAAAATGTCATCTAGTTTGATAGCATAATCACTATCGTGTTTCTTTGAAAGTGTATCGTGTGTATACAACCATGCACCCCAAATAATAAGATATGCTATAAATGTTTTAAATGGTGGGGGATCCATTGTTATATTATTGTATTTAGTTTATCTTTAAATCGGTAAATATAAATATTTCTTTATATTATAAATTGATGTTATTTGTAATATTGTTTTTATTAATTGGGATGAATTTTAATGGACACCCAAGGCATTTAGATTTTGTAGATAAAGAACTCACCTATACGTGCTGTACTAAATGTATTTTTCATAAAACACCGGTTCAAGAATATTAGATTATTTTCTTTTAAATACTTCGATTATATTTCTTAATTCTCTTCTAGCACCTTTTGACAATTTATACTCAGTTTCATCATCTTCTACAATAAAATCATGAATTGAATCATCACTATCAGCCTCAGATTCTTCTGACAATTCTTCATCTGTATCTATTACATCCACTTCATTTACGCGATCCCATTCTCTACATAAATGTCTAGCTATATGTCTACATGGACAATGACAATCACACCCCCAATTATTATATTCACCTGGTTTAGGTAACGTAGGTAATTCACACTCTAGAGTGGGGAAGTTAAATTTGTGTTTTTTACAACATTTACAATTTACTAGTTCAGCTGGTAGTGTGTCTAGATCTTTACAGTTATCCATTTTGTTATCAAAATACGTTTCGGCGTCTATTTTTTTAAGTTTTAGATATTCTTTGAAATTCATGATTGTATTTGTATTATATATATACTATCTTTAAATCTAATCGGAATCTACAATTTCACATAGAATTTCCTTTTCCAATTCCAACGGTTCTTCTTCTAGATCAGAGTCAGATGATACTTCAAAATTCTTCCAATCAATACCGTGCCTAAAACAGTAAAAATTTTGAGCTCCTTCGGGGTTTGTAGTTCCTGGTTGCTTACATGGATCTCCTGATTTGTTCATTCCATGACACTTGTTTGATGCCTTTACACTGTCCTTAGTCTTGTACCAAGCCCCTGTTTCTTCACCAGCAAAAGATTTATCAGTCTTCAATACGGGAACTTTCTTAGCAGTTAGTTTGTTAGCCTTTATAGTAGTATTGATGTCATTTTTAGTAACCTTTCCATCTTTTAGCATTTCAATGTTAAAATCATCAAGTGTAAGATTGTTTTCCAGGGCATATTCTGAGGCAATCTTAGTGGCAAACCTTTTAACAACAGGTAAACCATGATTCTTTAGCTTTGTATTTTCATTTTTAGTTTTCTTGGTTGTATTCCCAGTGTTTGTACCTGCATTTGTATTTGTTTCAAGCAACTTACGAGCTACGTCAATAAATGCATCATTAAAAAGTTCTAGCATCTTACCCATTGCTTCATCATCGAGATTGTACTCGGTTTGAAAATCCTTAAACCTAATTTCTAGGCTCATTATGATATAATAAAGTATTAATTATTTTTTTAAGTTAAATGTTTTTTTGTAAAATTTATAATTGTTTTTTCTCTAAATAGAGATTAAGAATTATAAATAGATTTACACTTAGAATAGTTGCTTACCCTGTGCTAGTTCCTGACTTACAATTCCAACAAGAGCAATCATTGCAAGTCGTCCATTGCTTAGTTCCTTATTCAAAAGATCGTTACTAATATTTGACATATTATACTTTCCAAGATTTCCTGGCTGATAATTTTTTTCGAATGTAAAAATCTTATTTGGATCAATTCCATCATCAGTAAACGGATTTACCCACCCTACGCCCATACGAAGAGTTTCATAATTTAGAAGAGTAAACCAGAAAGGTACTTGGTGATTAAATTCAAGAGAGTTTAGATAATTAATACCCAGCGTAGAATCAGTTTTATCCAAAAATTCTAGAATAGGAATTCCAACTGTTGCTAGCATGGCTGTGCGACCATGCATAAGCTCTGCTTCACGAATAAACTTAAGCCTGTTATCTGGAGCATTTTCTACGATATTCAACGGGTCAAAATTCTTAAGCGGTTCAATAGATCCTACATAACGCCACCCTACGCCCATCCGAAGCCCATTTGCATCATAAACACATTTTGTTGAACGAGTTGGCGTAGAAGACGAGGGTACAAGACCAAGGGATGAAAATAGATTCATTGCAATTACAACAGACATTCTTTATTATAATATACTATAATGTATTACTTTATACTCGTTTATTTTTCTTTTTTTACACGTGTTTTCCTTTGTTTTGCTGGAATAATGTCCAGCCATAGTTCAGGAATATTATCCATCATAGGTGCAAATATTGTTTCGATAACCGATTTAAATTGGTGTTCAAAATAGTAAAGATAATCAATAGGTATATTGTTTTTTCTTACATAATCTGGATCTTCTACCTTTTCAAATTGTTTTGTACTATCATATGTAGCAAATACATATGAAATGCGGTCTCCTGAATTTACTACATCCATCTTGTCTCTCTCAATTCTCTTACGAGCAAGAGCTACATGAGGAAGATTTGCTGGACATTTTTTGAATGTAGTAATCTTTGAACAATTAGGACAAGTGTGTTCTCGTTTAATAAAATCATCTAAGACTGTTTCCCCTGTCTTAACATCTTCTGATTTTGGTTTTTTCCAAAGAACTGTGATATCCATCTCTTTTTTCCCGATTACATTTATTTCATAATAAGTCTTAGAGCAGTCGCTACAAATAGCTTTACGATCAAAAGCATAGCCGGTTCTTAGAGATTTTGACAATAATAGATCATTCATTGGGATTTCACCATTTATAAGCATTTTGATTTTATCTCTAGCAAACTCCTTAGATGTTTCAATTAGTTCATCTACCGAATCAAATGTGTAATTTAGGACTTTTTCGTTTAGAAAAATGTATTCGAAAATCTTTTTAGCATTGTTTCTTACAAATGCACAATTATCTCTCCTTACAACTTGAATTCCCTTGTAATCTATATAATCAAACTTTAATGGGTTTGTCCAGAATAAACTAGCGTATCTCTTTTTAGAATATAATATGAAAGGATACATAACCTTCTCAAATTCAAGTTCAATTGGTTTCTTGAATGTTGCTGAAATTCTATCTGCACATTCTGGTGCAACCTTAAAGACGTAATTCATATGATCTTGACCTTTTAAGTCACTCTTAAACTTTACATAAATAGAATCTGTATCTCCATAAACAACTTCACAGTCGTACCATTCTTCGGCACATTTTTTAGAATGGGCAATCATATTTCTACCACTTGCAGTAACAGCCGCTGCAATCTTTTTATTAGGTAGCCTCCCATACTTTGCCCCTGTAAATCCATAAATACTGTTCATAGAAACTTTAATAGCAAGTTGGACACCATTTAGAACTGCGTACAAAGAGTCATCCGATTTTAATGTTTTCATCTGTTTACGAATGTCTTTTCTTTCTTTCCATAGGCGCTGTAGAATCTTGGGCATAATACCCTGCTGATTCTGTACAAATTTTACTTCTCCATCTCCAAAATCAATAGATTCATATATGCAATCTGGAAGATTATCATACTTCGTATCATCTACTATTGTAGAATAATCATAATTATGTGCAATCATGATAGAAGGATAAAGACTGGCAAAATCAAGACCTGCAATTGGTTCAAAATGAGCACCAGGTGTTGCATCCAATACTGTAGCCCCAACAAAATTATCTTCATCATCTACTTCCCCCGCTGGTTTATAATCTGTTGTGGGTATAAGAAAATCTTCCTTCTTTGTTTCATATGCAATCTGTGTGTGAACTCGGATTTGTTGTCCTCTAAGTTCGATGTCTTGCATTGATACCATAGTAATATTAGACATTCCAATCATATTTGTAATAATTCTTAGTTTTAAAATTAATTCTATTAGTAGCCAACAGTCCTGAGCGCAATACTTGACAACTAGTGCTATCTTATCTTTCGTTGATGTGTTGTATTTAAAAAGATCGGCTGGACTAAGATCATCTTTGTTTTCTCCAATGAAATGTTCTGCTACATTGTTCAGTTTATAAGATTCGAGTTTATGTTCCTTTTTAATAATAAACATAAGATCGAATTGGGTAATACCATGGGTTTTCATATATTTCATGGTATTGTCTCCATAAGCCGATGTACTAAGACGACTCTCAAAAAACTCAGCGGGTTTACTCTCTATGCGACTTAGATTTTGTAGAACGTATTCGATATCAAGAACTTTGGCTCTTGCGTAGATGTATGCCCAGTCGAATCCGTATCCGTTATATTGAACTAGGATGTCAGGATCTGTATCTATAATAAATTTTACCCACCCTTCTATGAGTTCTTTTTCTGAATCATATGTTTCAATAACAACACCTTCTACTAGATCACAATCATTATCTATAGGACTTTTGATAGTGACAACATGTTTGATCTTTTCTTTTGTTCCGAATTTATACAAACTTGTTCCTATCTGTGTTATGATATCCAAAGGATTTTCTGGATTAGGAAATTCGTTAATATTTAGATGTCTAGATGAGTAAGAAAATGCCTCAATATCCCAAGACCCTATAGTCAGGTTGCATATATCTTGTTTATCATAAGGTCTGACATTTTTGTAATTACAGATGTAACTATGTTGACATCTTGACATATCGCTGTCTTGTGTGATATTTTTTACCTTTACCCACCCAGCCATTTTAATTTCCATTTTGTGAGTAAATCTCAAATATGGATCTATATTAGATTCATACAGATCAAATTTTAGAGGAGACACCTTATCAATATTAGAAATCTTTGGAAGTCTTGATTTTTCTTTAGGGTTTAAGATGTATCTTATCCTGTTAAATGTATAAAGATTCTTACATACAAATCTCAGAAATTTAAATTTTTTACCATTAGTAAAACCTTTGTATTTCTTACGTTCGATGAGGTCAACTGAAATAAGATCTTCTCTCGATTTGAATAATTTATTACGGATAAATCTTTCAACCTCCTTTTTTGAATAATCGGTAAAAGACTCTTGATGATTATCAGGGACCAATGCAAATAAATAAGGTCTATAATTTTCAAATCTAACACATACAGATTCTCCTAATTCATTTACACCAAATGTGTAAATGTGATATCTTTTATCAACTACATTAGGATCAGGTTCATCATCTAGTTCTGATGTGTCTTGTTCAATATCTTCATCTAATGCCTCCCATGATAAAATTTGGTACACCAGTTCAGATTTTTCTTGTATAGATTGGGGTCTTTTAAATTGTAACATATTATACAAATGTATATTTATTATATTTAAGTTAATTATTATTCTGTAAAAAACTAATACCGAATAATAGAATTGATCCAAACCCAACACCTTTTTTAATAAGACTTCCATCTGATGTAGATACACCAAAAATAGTAAAATCTAACCACCGTTCTGATAATATATTACCCAATATAATCCAATCGAGAGTTGTAGAAGAAGAATCTGCTATATTTAGAGTAACTACATCTAATTTTCCATTTGTTTTTTCATGAATTTTTTCGTCGGGTATCTTAGACAGAAATTTATTTATAAATTCAATAGACTTAACGTATTTTAGTACCCTATTTCTTTGCATAGCATATTTCATCATATAAATTAGTAGTGCTATCTGACAAGATATATACACTATTGTAGGGTGTATTAAATATCTATCATGATCTTCAAACACAATGTCCTTTATTTGATCAGCATCGGGTGGGATTATATCTCTTATAAAAATAGCAAATGATAACCCACCCAATAAAGTAGTTATACTTATGATGTCATTATAGTAATATATAGTAGTTTCTATATTTCTTCTTATTATTACGACGTCTTTTATTATTTTAGTTAAAGGAGAATCACATTCTTCACACCATTCATTTATCTCTAAATTTGTTATAAAATTTTTAAAAATGGTTATATGTGAATCCATAACAAATACAAATGAAAATGCGTATAGGAATATAACAAGTCTTGAGTATATCCATTCAACTACTATAAAAGTGAAGAATAATATATCGTTTTTAAATAAATACGTCCAATAATAATCATTATAAAATGATGTTATATCTAAAAAGTTTATTATTATACTTAAAACAGCCGATGAATACACCAATGCCCGGTTAAGTTTTTTACATTTTATTCTTTTTTCTAAATGATCACTTCTAAAGTACATCTTTTCCCAGCTGTATATCAGGGGTACATTTAAATGCGTCAAGAACGAAGTTAAAAACTTTAAATCAGATCTATCTTTAGAGAAGTTATATATTGTGTAAATTGGTTGTATACACAATGTTAAAAGTATTATAAAGGAGTAAATACTATAAAATATATAGAATGTTTTATCTCGTAGATTTACATTAACGTTTCTTCTTAACTGATAAGTACTCATCCTAGGAGATGGTGTATCTTCTGTTATAAGCTTTAATGTGTTTACTGTTTTAGAATTTCTTAGGTTATTATTCCTTGGGGTCTCATCTACATTGTGACGCATAACTGGGAAAAAATTTACTTCCCAAGATTTAATACCTAAAAAAAATAATAATATATCTATCATAATATAAGTAATGTTATTAGTAGTTTTTATTATTTTTTTCTATGTTATATATTCTTTTGTTGGTTCGTGCAAAACTTCACACGTTGCAAAATCAGGTAGAAGATACTATTCTAGAGATCAAAGGACCGCAGAAATACTAGATGTTCTTAGAGATATCTCTGTCGATTTAATATATGATGAAAATATAGACTCAGAAGATTCTAGGCTTCTCAAGATTAAATTACAGAATACTAGTTATAGAGAATTGATTGATATGGACCCTAACTTAATGGCATGGAATTACGATAAGGGTAGAGAATTAGGATTTAAAATTTATAATAAAAATGGTACTCCTATATCTGCCGGAGAAATAATCAATTCATTATTACACGAATTAGCTCATTCATTATGTTGGGATTATGGTCATCACGAAGTATGGCAAAAAAAGAACAAATACTTACAAGATAATTTCCATACAAAATACGTAAATATCTTGATAAATAAAACATTTTTAACCAAGTAAATTAAATGAATGAATTATGTATAGGAGGTGGAGGTATAGATGGTTTAAGTTTTATAGGAGCCCTTGAATATATTCATCAGAATAAATTATTAGATCTCAAAACGTTTTACGGTTGTTCTATAGGGTCATTAATAGGAATTTTATACATATCGGGGATTTCACCCAGAGATATTTTATCTATTGTTATCAATCTTGACATTTCACAACTTATAAAATATGATTTTTCTAATATTAAGACCAATAAGTCTTTATTAGATAATAAAATACTTATGGAATTAATTGATAATTTAGATGAATATAAAGATATAACTATTGAACAATTTTCAGATAAATACAAAGTAGATATAAATATATATGCAACAAATATTAATAGAAGTGAATATACAAATTTTAATAAAAAAACTTTTCCAGAAATTAGAATAAAAGACGCCATTAAGGCGTCTATGAGTGTACCTTTTATATTTCCACCTGTAAAAATACGTGATGATTATTATATAGACGGCTGTGTTAAGAGCATTCTTGGAATTCCCCCTAGGGAGATTTGTATTTTGGGATATACTATAATATTAAAAAATATATCTCACTCTTACATGAGTAGTGTTATAAAAAGTGGGATAAAAAATGAATATCCCAATAGTCTATATATAATAGAATGCAACTGTGATAATGGATCACAAGACATATTAAATGCAGCCAATAAAGTAACACCAAAATATATATTAGATCTATACAAGGGTGGTATAAAATGTGCCAGAGAACAGTTAGAGTAATTTAATTCAATTTAAATCCGGTCTATCAGAACTATAGAGTTATTATTACGGGATTCCCTTTTTTTCTCATAAGAAATAATAATATTTTTTCTAAGTTCATCTGGTGTTTTTTTCTCCTTGATTATGGGATTGTTTATATTATTATACATTTCCATTTCATCAGGTGAAATTTTAAAATTTTGACATTTATTACTACCCATACTGATAATCATCTTCAGAGCCCCTTTAAATTTTCCATCATACATTTCTCCATTAATAAAACACTTAGTAGAGTGTTCGCTCAGAATTATATACGGGATTTTATTTTCTTCACATACCTTTATTACAAAAGATGATGATGTTGTATATTCTATGAAATTATGAAAAATTATACAGAAGTTCATATTTTTTATTATTTCATAATATGACTTTTTAGGATCTTCATAATCTAATTGTCTTCTATATATAGAAAAGATATTATCTGTGCATATATTACATACAGTCTGTAGATGTTTATTATATACATGATTTATTATTACATCTTCGGGTAAATAATTTACAGATATGTATTTTAAAATGATAGAATAATTGTCCCAGTTATCATCCTCGTTTACAAACACGTTCATATTCTGTTTGAATTATTTTGAAAACATTTCTTATTATGTGTTATTTATCGTAAATTATTATCTACAATTTAAAATAATATGTTAGACTTAACTATATCACTTTTAATCATAATACTGTCTATTGTATTTATTTATTTTATTAATGTTATGTTTACAAATTTTTCTGAATATAAAAAGGTAATAAAAAATCCAGATGATATAACAATTGAACCCCTAAAAACTGATAATGTTGTCATTTTAAGTAGAGAACAATGTCCTTATTGTACGAAAATAAAAGACAAGTTAAAGGAGTATACAAATTATACTATCATATCTTACAATCCAGATGGGAGTTTAGAATACGACTCTTCTTTTTCTAAATTGTCATTACCCGAAAGAGAATCCATAACAAACACCGTTGATAAATTTATTAAAGATAGTAAAGATCTTGGAATGTTCTTTCCAACTGTATTATATGGGTCTGAGTCTATAATTGGTCTCCCAACAGATAATATGATTAATAAAATATTTAAAAAAGTTGTATAATAACATAATGTAATGGTTACTAGTAGGGTAATATCCATAGGAGATATTCACGGGGATTTTAAAATTTTTAAAAGACTGTTATATATGTGCAACCTAATAGACACTTCAGGTAATTGGATAGGCGGATCAACAATTGTTATACAAATGGGTGATACTATAGATGGTAAAAGACCTGGTGTTAAGATGGATAAAATGTATATAAAAGAATCTGGAGAACTTGAAATAATACTTTACATCCTTATGTTAGATTCTCAAGCAAAATTAAAAGGGGGTAGAGTAATATCAATTTTAGGAAATCACGAACTGTATTCTTATTATATAGACGATAAAGATAAAAAGAATTATATTAGAGATTATGTTAAAAATTCTGATATAAATGTATTTAAACAACATAAAATTGATCGAGATAAATTCTTTATGCCAGGAGAAACAGGTGGTAAATTATTTGCTAGAACGCGCCCTTTGGTTTTACAAATTGGAGAGTTTTTATTTATTCATGGATCTATAACAGACTCTCTTATTAAACACAATTTAGATAGTAATGGAAAGGTTAATATAAATAAAATTAATAATAACGTATCTTCATGGTTAATGGGTAAAACAAAAGTGCCTAAATATCTAGAAGATATGGATGAAAACAATCCTATATTTTCTAGAGAGTATTCTGATAAAAAGAATATATCTGAATTTAAATGTAATAAAATAGCTAAACAACTAATGAAATTTTATAATGTTAAACATGTAGTTATGGGGCACTCTAGTTATTCAACAATAAATTCTACATGTAAAAGAATGTTAATAAGAACTGATGTATCATTATCTAGGGCTTTCGGTGGTAATTTAGATAATAAAAAATTACATGCCCTTGAGATAATACAAACAAAAGATAGTAATCCTATTATTAATACAATAACAAATGAAGGTATAAAATTATTAAAATAGTATTTTTATTAGTTTTTCGTAATTATTATTGATTTCCCTGGGTACATTTTTTCTCAATAACGCTATTGGTATATCTTTTTCTTTAATAGAATTTATAATAGAAAACCTGTTTTGAATGTCTTTAAGGATATAGTCAACTCTATTGAAAAAATTTTCTAATTCTTTCTTAAATGTTTCAAATTTAGTCTTCCAATATTCTTGTGAAATATCTATAAGACCAAATTCGTTATCATTCATCTCATCAGAATCGAAAATGTAATTATCAAATTTTTGAACAATCTTCCCCTTTGTTTTATTCATTGTTAATAGATATCCAAACACCTGATAAAGATCATATTCATTTTTTCTTACATTTGAAAATTTCACCCTCGTCTTAATTTCAATTACAGTATCATCTACTGATGCATCATGAAAACCTCTCAGCTCCCAATATTCATTGAATTTACATTTATGAATAACATTATTACCTTTAGTGTATTTCATACGTTTAATAACCGAATTTTCGTTATTTGTTCCACAGTCTTTCTTTAGAGAGGACTCTAGGAATAAATTAGCTTTAGACATATCAGAATCTTTGATGTCTTTGTTTTCAGTCTTTAGTTTTGTTAATATCTCTTCACGAATGTCTTCTAATTTAGATACATCTGTTACATTTTTTTTATATTCGGAGTATATGTTTTTTAATTCTTTGTCGTACATTTTTTCATTTACATTTACTTCAACTATGTATCCGCCTTCGATTAGAAGAGACTTAATTAAGTCAGGATTATGTCTGGCTAGTAAAGTTAGTATAGTTTTATCAACTGGTTCATACCTGTTTTTACCACATGCGGAACTTATATATGATACTTCTAGGTAATTCATATAATTATATATGATTGCTTTTTTTATATTATATTGCTAAAAATAAATAAGACTAAATAAAAATAATACATAAATATTAAATTATACAATGGAAAGAATCAAGTCCGAGATAATAAATTATATTAAAATGTCCTATTCTAAGAGTATTTTTAAAAAGGGGATTCCTATTGAAGATAAAATATATTCCGAAGTTCCTATATTTTTAAATTTACTTGAAACATATTTTTACGATGAAGAAAAATTCCACGGATACCTAAATAGTCATTATAGTACCTGGATAAATATATTTCAAGATGATTTTATTAGACTTATTTTAATGTATAATAGGGCTTATGATTTTTATAGAGTTAAGCAAATAGAAAAACTTGCTAAAAGACAAACTGAAATGATTAAAATGGCTGATGAATATAATGCAAATAAATTAATAGAAGATTTAGAAGATATGGGTTTATCTCCTAATATTAGTTCAATCACAAGTTCTCTCAGAAAGACTGGTATAAGTAAAAAGAAGCCTAGTATGAAAACTATTAAACGAAAATAATTTTATTAAAATAATAATTCATCCGTTCCATAATTTGTTTCAGTGGTATCTGATGTATTAAATTGCGAGAATATGGGGGTTTCTCCCCCGGTTTCATTTCCAAATTTTGTTATAATACATGCAGGACAATCTCCATATCTCGATATACTAGTATCCATTACCCTGGGGGTGCATGTACATTCTGATGTACTTACACACTTAGGTGTTCTTTTAATGTATCTAACACTTGTTCCCCCACTTTTTGTTTTATATTTCTCTGGTTTGAATTCTGATAAGTATTTAGCTCCATGCATTTTAAACATTCTTTCTTCTATTTCAGGTATTGACATATCACTTACCCTTTTTTGCTTAGTAATACCCATATTTATACCACTTATCATAGGTCTTGGGACCGAAACATTGTAAGTTTCATCTTGTATGTCCATGCCATCATCTAATCCCTCGTACATAGCAGACATGTCAAATGGATTTCTCGATGTTTTTTTCGTTTTCCTTTTCCCACCGAATTCGGTATCTACAGTGTCTTCACCAACTGTTGAACAGTTGTCTCCAAACTCAGTGAGCTGATCAATCATGGGACTATCTTCGCCATATAAGTCAGGATTTACATCACTCCCAAAGTTACTCCCAATGTCACTCCCAATGTCACTGCCGATGTCACTCCCAATGTCACTG
>CERI01108635.1_pt1 | contig 14455 bp, 12 predicted proteins | sample 350261 | NCBI WGS metagenome assembly CERI01 (sample SAMEA2620979, study PRJEB7988) | marine metagenome | isolation source: saline water (ENVO:00002010), including
GATGTCAATAGCCCCGACTTAATTGCAATCAACCCAAATAAGGAACGATTCTCGGTGAAAACGGGAAGAAACGCCGAATTTTTGAAGGTTACACCGCTTAAACGGGAAGAAACGCCGAATTTGTACGTTGGGAGGTCGCGCCCCAGTTCAACCGTCCGAACTCCCCCAACTCCCCCAACTCCCCCAGATTTCACTCGCTAAGGTTGTTGTCACGTGAAAACTGACAGAATAACAAGAAACTGGGGCATGGAGGGCAAACCGCCAGCGTGCGTGGCACCCGCGCCACCGGCGCCCGATCCACCTCCGTCGGATCCGCCACCCGAGCCACCTCCGTCGGATCCGCCACCAGAGCCGCCAGCGCCCAATCCACCTCCGCCCGATCCGCCACCCGACCCACCGTCGGATCCAGCGCCACACCGTCGCTGTAAAAGACAAGGATGCAAAGAGATGGCGTGTGACGAGCACCCGCTACTCTGTGCGCCGTGCCTGGCCGACAAGTGCACCATGCGCGACTGCATCAACAAGTGCCAAGACAGGGAACTCTATTGCCGGAGTTGCCGGCTTGGTGAGCGTGTGCCCACGCAATACCAGCACATGATGCGTCTCAAGCGTGACAGCGCTCTGCGCGAGAAACACCTTATCTACATCCTGGCGACACAGGGCAATACCTGCAGCGACCCCCTGCAGCGTTGCCCGTTCAACGGCGCGCCACTTCCCGAAGACATGGCCGAGCTCGACCACATCACCCGCGTTGCCGACGGTGGCAGTGATGACCCATCCAACCTCCAAGTCCTGTGCGCCTGCTGCCACGCCGCAAAGACCAGCGCCGAGAAGCGAGCAAACCTAAAGAAGAAGCGCCCGCGGCCTACCATGTCTGAAATAGTGGATCGTCGCAACAGAGAGCGGCTTGAAATGCGTCGACTTTTCCACTAAATGGCCCATTTGGTAGCTGGAAGCTGGTTGCCAGATGGTACCAATTGGTACCAATCCGTACCAATTAGTAAAAAGTCAGGTGACGTTTTACCGTTTCAAAACTAGACCCGTATTTGGTACAAGTTTTGCGGTCCACACACGCGCGTCTGTAGAAAAACCTTGTGATTTTCCACAACCACACCGGCAGAAGGAAAATCGTAGACAGAAAGTGACCCTTTCTTGAATACGCCAAAGTCCCACTTGGCGCGGGTTCTGGTCAGAATGCCGACACTCTGCAAGCGTTGTTGTCGACATAAAAATGCGACATGTCGCCTGATACGACCCATATTAGGGCATATCGTCCTCAATGTGGGTCTCAGTACGGGTGCATCTACGACTCCACCATGCGACATGTCGCTTTTAGGTAGAAATCGAGGTCGATGTTGGCAAGTCGTTGTTGACATGGACGGAGCGCTCTCGACGATGTCGCTTTTTGGCGTTTTTTGCCCGGGTACGCCGAGAAACACCGCGTTTTCCAGCTGATGGATTCGATCGCGCTGATCGTGCCAAAAGCGACAAACTACATGTAAAACGTTACACCTCATTCTGCGAATGCCGGTTTTGCGGCGCCACGTGTCAAAGCGCCCGTCGTGGGCGTTACTGTTTTGCGTCAGTGGCACGCCAAAACCGGCGCGCGAGAAACCAATTGGTTGCCAATTGGGAACCGACTGGTTCCCAATTGGCAACCAATTGGGAACACATCGAAGCTGAATTGAGCGTGACTTGAAACGTGCGGTGGTCGTGCGCGCAAAGTGAACGCTACCCGCTTGCTTGGCAGTTGCAAACTGTGATAACAGTCATAACAGTCAGACAACTTGCGACGCGATCGCAAGACACATCAGCAGACGCACAGACGACAGGGAACTCAGCGATGTCTAAAAAGGGTCACGTGGCAAAGGCGGCGGGTAAGCGTGTGGCCGAGCGACCGGCTGAGGATCTGTTTGGTGGCGACGAGGGCAGTGATGGCGACGAGGGCGAGAGCCTGAAAGCCGCCTTCCTCAAGCAGTACAAGGCGGGAAATAAGCGGGCGGTTCCGGAGTCACGCACCATCAAATCGCAAGGCGGCGCGCAGCCGACGGTGACCGTCGAGGGCATCGTCGTGCGCACCTCCACCAAGGATGTGGTCAACCGAGCCACGGGCGCCAAGCTGCCGATGCTCGTCGCGGAGGTGATCGTGTCCAAGGTGCGTTCGAATGGCGCACCCGACATCCTGACGACTGGCACCCCCGGTTTCGATTTCATGCTGCCAACGATGAAACCGCCCAAGGACGCGCAAGACGGACGGGACGCCAACGACGACTCGCCCGACGCGCCCGCGGGTGGCAAGAAGGACAAGCCCAAGGCGCAGCCGCGCAAACTCCTCCTGCCGCCGAACCACAAGACGGTGGCGATTGGCGTGGGCGGTCTGATCCAGGCGTCGATGTTCACGATGGCTGGCGGCGCGGATAACAAGAAGAAGGATGGCGTTGACCTGGTCGTGCCCGGCATGAAGGTCGAGGTCACGGGCGTCACCGGCGGTCTCTCGTCGGACGGGACGGGTCTCTACCTGAACACGAGCAACATCGTGCCCGTGGCCGACGGCATCCTGCCTGGACACGGCGCTGGCGAGATCCTCAACTACCTCAAGCTCCCGGACGTGCAGGAGGGTGCCGCGCTCCGCATGTCAATGACCATGCGTGGCTTCTTTGGCGTGGAAGTGCCAGGGTACCTCGAGACGCAGGCCCAGCACATTACTCGTCGTTGGCTCGAGGCGCGTGACGGTGCGGTGGCGGCGTGCGAGGCAAAGGCCACGGCACTGCGTGCCGAGAACGACGAGGGCATGGAGGCGGCGGCCCTTGTCATGGAGGACCGCGCGGCGCGGCTGCGCGCGACCAACCCCGCCGACCTTGCGGGCGGGGCCTACTTCTTCACGCCGTCCAAGAACCCGACGCCCGACTATCCGACGTTCAACGCCGCCATCCTCCACGAGATTGCGGGCATGGACTTCCGCACCCCCAAGATGCTGCTGGACTTCACCATGGGAGGCGAGGAGCGCAAGGTGCTTCCCGAGGTGTTCTGCGTGCCCGAGGTGACCAAGTGCGAGTTCACGCCGTACAACTCGGTGATCATCGCGCACCTGCGCCTGCAGTGGATTGGGTCCAAGTCGGCGGCCATCGCCAGCATCAAGGATGCCGCCCGCAACGGTGGCGTCTTCTCGCTCGACTCGATGGGCGCGGCGGTGGGCATCAAGGTTGATCTGCGCACGGATCTCGCGCCCGTGACGGGCATCATCGGCGTCGCAAAGGGCGTCGACATGGCACCCGACCTCATCAAGTATGGCCGCTGGGGCATCGTCACGGGCATCAACCCCAAGGAGGCGACAGACTACGACGTGGCCGCGCCGTTCAACAATGGCTTCACGATCGACGTGCCGTCGAGCATCCGCAACATCGGCGTGCTGGTCACGGAGGCCTTCATCAAGGAGCATCTCTGCGGCAACTCGGATCAGTTTGCATTTGACTCGGACCCCGATCTCCAGGTCTTCAAGATCAAGAACAAGAACGACGGCACCGAGTCGGCCATCGCATCGCCCCAGCTCAAGCTGCACATCAACGGCTACCAGGAGCTGACGTCGCAGACGTACAAGATGAAGACCGCCAAGGTGCCGCCCGACTGCAACAACAAGGAGTACCGCGTGTGGTTCAAGGGCGCGACCGACGCCATCCTCGAGGCCCTCGGCGAAGACTCGGGTGACCTGCTCAACGACACCGATGACGGCGAAGCAGCGGTGGTCAAGGCGGCCAACGAGGCTCGACTTGATCCTTATACCTTTCTCATTCAGCGCTGCGCTGTGTACGCGGTGGCCATCAAGGCGACCACGGCCGCCTCCTCGTCGGACGACAACTGAGGATAAAGCGATGTGGGCTGGCAACGATAGAGCGTGCTCGTCGTTGCACACGCGAATGACCGACCAGGCGGCTGTTGCGCCGACAGAGGAGGCAAAGAAACAGAAGACCTGTTGGGACTACTTCAAGCACGTGCTCCTCTGTCCATGTTACACGTGCGTCGCCTTGGTTGTTCTGTACCCCGACAAACGCAAACCGGGTGAGGTCTACACCGACAGCCGCGGCAAGACCATGGTGTACGGATTCGACAAGCTGCAGCAATCTGATGCGCGTGCAAGTGCGATGACAAACGACGCGTTGCCGCCGCTCACCATGTCGGCGCCCGATCGTGTGTAGTAATAACTTGTGGTGTGTTCTGGTAAAGTAGAAAAGTGGGTAGACCGATGAAGCACAATGGAGCGTTTGTCCGTCGCGTGCGCGAGCCCGACGTGGATTACGAAAAAATAGACCCAGCGACAGTCGACTGGAGTCTGTTCAACCGGTCTGGGTGGAGCTCCAGCGCCCGACGCTCTGACCCAGTCGTCCCGGGTGTGGAGTCGCACCCGTTCGACCCGTACACACAGGCACGGCCCGAGCTCTATGCATTCCAGCGCGACTCCAAGAAGGCGCTCACGTACTTTGCGCAGACTCGCCAGGACGGTGCGTTCATGGGCACCGTCGAGACCACCGCCATGGGCAACCCGCGCGAGAGCGTTCTGCGCATCTTGTGGAAGAAGAATGGTGGTTCCGACCTGGAGTTCGATATGGTCGGCTCCAACACCAACCTTCCACCAATCTGTTCGGGTTACTGCAAGAAGACGGACGTCGGTGGCGTCGTCCCCGGCCAGCTAGGCCAGCTGAAGTGGGTGGTCGTGGCCACCAAGCTGCGTGGGAACGACGTCACGCGCGCGCAAGACCAGAACCTCTTCTCACTGCCGCTCTTCGAGGCGATCGCCACGGCCGCTGCGTTCGCCATCTACGACTCTGACCCCAAAATTCAAAAAGAGTACTCGATGCTGGGAATTATGGCTCCCGCGGCAGTCGGAAGCGTGTTCGACGACTCGCTCCACGGCGAGGGCGCGGAGCGATACCTCAAGGTGGTGCCAGCCGATTACAACCCGATTGTCGGGGCCCTCGACACGTTTAAGATTATCGATGTCGCTGGGTTTGCCACAGGACGAGCAATGCAGGTGACTTCCAAGGCCCCCGCCTCCGAAAAGGTCGGCGTGATTTACCCGATCCGCAAGGGCAACAACGCGCTGCGGGACGGCACCACGATCGATCGGATCATCGTCGGCGAGAAGCCGGTGACCTACAAGTCCAGCCCTGGGACGACGGGCATCTGTCGCTACATCGTCGCAGTTTTCAACAATTCTTACAGCCTCACCGAACCCATCGCCGTCTTAGACGTCGACCCCATTGCGTTCTTGGACGAGACGACCCGCCTCATGAAGTACGATAGCCACGTCGCCAAGCCGCAGCTCGGCGCGAACTGGTACACCATGATCACGGGGGAGGTCAAAGTCACGCCGGAGCACGTGGAGCTGGCTACCGCCAACGACGGGATCGCCGCGTGGGACCAGCACCTGATTGCCGCGGTCGAGAAGGCCATCTACAAGATTCGCACGCAGCAGAGTGTGGGGGATCTCACCGTGTAGGGTCGTGAAGTTGTAGAGCGGGGTGTGGTAAGGTTACACTGTGAATAAACTAATGTTCACACTGTTTCGCTCTTTACGCTAAAAATCGACATTGTCCCTTCGTGCTGGGGGCGGAAGGTCGAGCAGCGAGCAAGGTCAACAGGGATCTTCGTACGCAAAAGATTGCCACGTGGCAATGGCGTTGCTTTTCCCGCCCGCAAACGAGCAGACCGCGCAGCACGCCAATATCATGAAGGTGATACCAGCGCACGCTCTTACTGAAGATTATGGCGAAGACATCACTGGCATTACGTATCGAATGGACCGCCGCAACATGTTTCATTTTGTAGCTGACAATGATGGGACGGAGTCGGTGGATGGTATGCTGTTTAGCTCCAAAGCTAAATGGCCAAACCAAAACACTGCTCCCGACAACAATAGTGATGTCATCTTTCACGCCAATTCCAAAGGAGACTGGTGGCAGAAAGAGCATTTGTCGCCGCTCACAGCGACACCGAATCATCGCCAGCTAAACTATATCGTCGTTGTGTGGGACGAAGACGCTCTGCATGTCGTAGAGCAGAAGCTCCGCTTCAAGGTACGCAAAGTTGGGATGACAAATCCTATTGGAGGGGGGCGATCCCAGTACGTACTTCTGCCTCGGGTCGACTGGGAGTAAGATCGACACGGACATCAAGAACGCCGAAAACACTGTCTCACGGTACTCTACCATCTGTTCCGGCCTCACTCTACACCAACTGCGGCCACGACTTACCCGCGGCGTACGCATCCTCTAGCTTCTTACCCAAGCGCATCGCCGCGCGCACCCCCATGAGCTTTGCATGCAGCTGGCCGATGCGGTCTAGACGGTCGCGCTCCACCTGCGGCAAATTTGAGTACAGCTTCTTGTTGCCGCGCAGCGCAGCGGCCCTCCCCAGTGCATTCAGCGACACTTGGTCGTTGAGAAGCGGTTTGACCTGGTTGAATACAGCCTTGGTCGTGTACGCATCGTAGAAGTTTTTGAGTATCTGCGAGGGCGGTTCGTAGTAGCGCCGGCTACCAAACACCGGTCCGTGTTGCCTTGTCGGACCGGGAGCGATGCCAGGACCCACCGGTAGAGCCTTCCCGGGATTGCGAATTGTGAAGAGATCCACATCCTCCTTGTGCGCCTTGTCAATCTCCTCCCACTGTACGACCTCGGACACGAGCGACGCATTGTAAATCGGTCCTGGTGTAGAAGAATCGAGTGCCGCACGCACGTCGACAAGATTCTTGAGGTTTGCGGGGTTGACGATGACCGTCGCGTCCGCAATCAGCGTTATGATATTGTCGTAGAGGCCCGGAGCGAGTGCGAGGCTCTCGCCAAAGTACGGATTGTACTCCATCTGAATCATCTCGAGCGACCAAGGCTCCACGACCACGTTGACCGTCGCGCACTTGTAGGGCATCATACCCGCCTTCGAGTCCAAGACCGAGCCGATGCGCCACACGTCGACCATGCGCGCAAACTCGTCGACTGTGGGACCGATGATGTTGTCGCCACCCGGCGCGTGCGCCTCCAAGTCCGCAACGCCGAGAGTCTGTGCGCCAAGAGGTGCCCACACCAGCTGTCGCGCGGTGAAGAGCTTGTACTTGAACGAGAAGTATCGGTTTGCACCACTGGCTGTCTTGCCCTCGCGGTTCTCACTGGCAATCAACCCCACAAACAACTTGTCCAAGACGCGCACGCCGTCGTCAAAGTGCTGCGGGTGCTCTCCGGCCGCCGAGTTGCGAGTGAGCGTCGGCCCGCCTATCGTCACGTTGAACGCCTCGCCTGGGTTGGATACGTCCATGACGCAGTCGTGTTCCTTGCTCGCCAGCACGCCGTCGGGTGTCCAGCGCGCGAGCGACTTGCAGTCCGACCACCGATACCACACTGGGTTCTCGTCATACTGGCGCTCGGCCTCTCTGATGTCGTTAAACTTGCCAGCGTTCTCGGCCACCCATTCCATTCGGTCGAGGCCGCGCGGGTTCTTGTCGGGTGCCATGGTGACCTCCCCAAGAGTGTTGATGTTCCCACTCCCCAGCATCACGTTGAGCTGCGTGATGGAGGCAATACGGCTCGTGCGTGCGATATCGGCGCCCCCGATGCCTCCCATACCAGCGTTGCCTGGAGAGTTGGTGCCGTCTTGACGATGCACGAAAACAACGTCTCCTTCCATCACCGGCACAAGATCGAGGTGGCCACACTCCTTGTGGAATTGTGTCTGTACGCGGACGTAGGTGATCCTCTGATTTGTCTGCTTTCCCGGCCGCGCCGTGCTCGTAGGAATCGGATTCTTCACCCCGGGGACGGCACCATTCGGCAGACCCAGCGGCTGTCGCGCACTGGCATCGCGCGATGGAATGCTCGTGATTCGGGCCGTGGACTGCTTGTAACTACCCCCGCCCAGGTTTTCGTACCCGAGGGCGTCTGTCACCGTGCTCAACAGAGACGCCATATTTCGCTCTTTGTTTAATAGCAAGTTCGTGTGGGTTATTACAAACAATACTAGAAGCTTAGCGCTCGGCAATGGGTCTGCTAATTACCGCAAGCGTGCGCCTTGCATATTCGAGTGCCGTGTCCGCGTCCCCTGGATCATCTCCACCCGCGGCAACAGCCAAACTCCTCAGCTTCTCCGTCAGCGCACGAGCAAAGCGCTGCGTATTGTCGGATGGGGAACTGGGTGCGTGGCTCTGCCACGCAACGCGCAAGTTGCCCTCCAAGCCTTTTCCGACCGCTGTGGACTGCAGGCTGGGCCAGTCGTTGACGAGCACCGCTGCTAGTTCACGCACTTCCACAAGCTCGCCGTTGGCGTCTCCCGCGACGGCGCTCAACACGACCATTGTTTGCATCACGACGTTGCAAATCTCTGGTGGGAGTTTGACCTCTTGGCAGACGCGCGAGGGCAACCTCGTGACGCGCGTCTGCGACGTCCAGTTGCCATCCACGAATCGCGTGTGCGTCGTCAGTCCCGTTGCCGTCACGTCAATGTTGAGGAGCCCGGTCTCCGCCATGTTTGCAAGACACTCGTTCAGTCCATGCAATTGTACCATCATGCGAGCCGCCGCATGGTTCACCGTGCTGTCGGTGGTTGCGCACGAGAGCGCGCGCCGAGCCTCAAAGGCTGCATCTAAAAATGACGTATCGCGGTGGTACACGGCAATCAATGGCAACTCGCCGGTGCGCATGCGACAACCGCTCGACCAACACACACGTCTGGTGCTTCCTCTTTACTGGAAACATTCTGGGGCCTAATTGCAGTGCTGCGTCCTTTATTCACCCCCCTTTCGACTTTCTACACGGTCATCCCACAGGCGGACGCACGTGTGCAGCAGACGCGGAAGCGACGAGTTTACCAAACAAAGAAAGAGCGCCACCACCACCATGCTGTCGTTACCGATCACACCCCGCCCAATTCCAAAGGCCATGGGGGTGACGACGAGATCCACCAAGCCGACAGCGAGCGTCACAGTTTGATAAATCCACGAGACGAGCGCAATGTACAGCAGCCATCGATAGGCGGTCGAAGACACGAGGCGGCCGGCATCGTGAGCTTCGAGAATAATTGCGTTGCAACAGCACGCAAATAGGCACCGGTGCAAAGTGACAAGTGAGATCAAAAGGCCCGTGAGCAGCCGCGCGGTGTTGTCGAAGCGCGAGATGCCAGACAGGAGCAACGGAGGCTCGGCGAACGCAAGCAAAACCGCCGAGCTTGCGTCAGCAATTGCCATGGACCCGCCCAGCCGCGACAGTGGCCCCTTGCCATCGTTGATGCCACCGATTAGGTCGGGAAGCGCGGGGTCTATGACCCAATACCTCATCACCCAGTTCGTCAGCGATACTATGGAGGCTATCACCTCAAAGATGATGCACCGCGATTGATGGTCGGACGAAAGACCCGGTAGGCGCCATAGTGCCACAAAATACCGCGCGCATATCGCAACCAACCCGAGAAAGGCGTCCTCTATGACCGACGACGGTTTGAGGGATGGCGCGCTGTAAGGCACGCAGTTGGCCGTCTGGATGCAATGGCGGTACAACCAGTGCGACGACGACGTCACACGATCGCTGCGCACCCACATGACCGCGGCTGCAAGCACAATCAGAGCAAGCTTGATGATCGAAAGCCATACCGCGTCGTAAGAGTCGGCGAGTCCGGGCAGCGTCTCGAGGGTGCCATCTTGCGCAAACCAAAAGTAGGCCTTTGTGCCGTCGGCCGTGTAATGTGCGCGCAGGCTAAGTGCCGAGATGCGACGAAAGGGCAGCGACGGCGTGGTCCTGCAAGTGGCATAGGCGTTTGAACAGTCAATATCGTAGAGACTGTAGGCACGCTCGTAAAACGGGAGCGTGGTCGCACACGTCTGACCAAGCTCAACGAGCCGACGCCGCTGGCTCACTTGCTCGGGTTCCGTCTCGTACAGATTCGTATCGGCAAGCGCGAGGTAGCTTGTTTCTGATGCCGCTGAGAGCGGTAGGAATGCCACGTTGTTGAGCAAGCCAATGCACTCAGACGCCATGTACGCAGTGTACAGTGCGGAATGACCGAGCAGTGTTTTTGGTACCGCCGCAATCGCAGTTGCGTCAGTCTGCAGGTGACCGTTTGCATCGACGCGCGTAAGCAACGAGCCGGTGATATCGGCCAGCGGAGCGTTCTCGTCGCGCGACACGCAGAGGTGTGTGGACGAGAGGTAGTATCGGTATCCCACAGCGGCAAACATTTCTCCGGCCAATCCCAGCGACTTGGCAATCGAACCTGCGGTGTACTGCTCCACCGTCGGATTCGTGTACTCAAACTGCAGCACATACTGCGCAATGTCGGCGTTCGCATTGCCGTTTGTCAAGAGCACCGTGTCGTAACACATTGCATTGTCCGAGGCGCACTGGAACGTTTTACTCTCCATCAACCGCTCTGTAAATATTCGGACGGATTGGTCGTTCGCACCCACCACCTTGTCCAACCGCAGCAGCACCTGAACCCGGCGCGTCGGCGAGCCCATTGCATACTCCACTGTCACAAAGTTGGCATGTCGTTTGATTCGGTAGCAGTTTGACGAGGCCGGCACCTTCTCGCCAGCCACACTATCACTTGCTTTTGGTGGAGTGATGGCGCAGAAAACCCCCACCGCGAGAAATACAATATACGACACAACAAATGTTACCGATGGCAAGAACCCCAATGGCCTTTTCACGCCTGGTCGGCACTCGGGCTGCTTCACGTCCGTCGGTACTGTCTCGTAACTCACCACCGAACGACGCCGCAGCATAGCTACTAACACTCCCCGCTCCCTCCTTCCCATACGCACACACTCAAGACAAATGCACACCGCGGCTTGCATTTTGCTCAGTCAAACTTGTAGACAACTGTGATCTCAGCCTGCGTCGCTCCAACAGGCGGAGTGAACATGTTGAGATCCGACATCCCCTCAGCACTCAAGCTGTAGTTGTGCTCGACGCGCTGTGGCTTGACGACTGGTTGGACGGCGCGCGCATTGTTGGCCGACGGCCTGTCCGTCGGATCGTACGTTGGCACGCGCTCCATTACCACTGGAAGTGGAAGTTCCAGTGCTGGTTCTGGCGCCGGTGCGGGCGCTGGTGCAATTTCGACGCGCTCCGGAGCCGCCGCTGGCGCTGCGGATTTTGGTGCGGTGGACGCGGTCGTCGCAGCCTCCTTGGAAGACTTGGCCTTTTCGAAAGGACCTTTTGGCGCTGGTTTTGCAGCCGCCTTTGGAGCCGCGGCAGCTTTCTTTGATGGGGCCGCCGGAGCCTCGTCGCGCTTGCGCTTTGCGGTTTTCGCAAGCGCCTTGGGCGGCGTGGCTTCGACAGCCTTTTGCTTCTTGACAGGAGGGGCTGCGTCGGTCGCTGTGGTGGCAGTTCCCACAGCCGGCGCGGCCGCCTCTGCCACGTTTGGCTGCTTCGACTTGTCCGGTGCCTCGCCCTCCTCGAGAGGCTTCTTCTTGCCACTCACCTTGGAGGCCTGCTTCTTGATGGCAAGTGTTTTTGGCGCCTTGGAAAGGAGCGGCCATCCATTAAGTTTTGGAAGGATGCGCTGCTCGTTGTAGTTGGTCGGCATCCAATCGCTGATCAGATGCGACTCGCACAGATCTTCGTCCTTGGCCATGATTTGGAGCATTTCTTTCGTTGTGCCCCGCGGCATGTGCAACAGCGAGTTCTTGTCGTCGCTCTCATCTTCACGACCCTCGACCACCGCACGAAGATACCAGACAAAGTGCTGGCTCTCGTCCTCCTCCTTGATGCGCCCTTCCAGCACCACGATCGCTGCCGGATCGATTTGCTCCGCAGCGGGCCACTTGGCCGGCGTGGTGTGCGACGACTTCATCTCACTCAAGCGCTCCACGGTTGGCACCACGTGGTATCGCTGGTGGTCGCGCTTGACGCACTTCTCCGGCACTTGCGAGTGTTGGCGGTTGTATTCCACGGTGCACTCCGACATCTCTTCCACCACCTCCTCTTCCTCTTCCTCCTCCTCCTCCTCATCGCCTTCCTCTTCCACCATACCGTCCGGCTCCTCCTCGCCATCTCCTTCCTCGTCGTCTTGCGCGGGCGCCCACTTGCAGCTTTCTTCATCATCTGAGCCCCCTACGAGGGCATCATCGTCATCCATGGGGCGTGCGTCGGATTCCTGGCGATGTGCACACACGGAGAACAACAGACATGAGGGGGGAAAGGAAGAGGGTAGCGAGGAACCTGGCCAACAAGGCAAGTTCATGGCGCACGCTCGCCTCAGATCCGTCGTGCAGTTCCTCGCGTTCGTTTTCCCCCTGATCGCTCGCATCCATGCCCCACTGCGGACTGCCACGTGGAGAATTGCCAGCTGACATTCTGCGCCAACTTGCACAGAAACTTGCCACGTGACTATATGACGCAGAGGGTAGTTCCCTGTCGACCTTGCTATCTTGATGCCAGCCGTTTCACGCTGAGGTATGACTGCAGTCCAAGACAGAGGACGGTGTAAGCGTTTGCCATTTCGGTTTTGCCCCTTTGGGCGATTTCCAAATACGACATGCGATCGCTATTGGCGAAGCTGTTGGGTATAATACGCTGCGGAGGGGCTATTATTGCACCTGCCAAAATGAGCAAGCGCGCAAGAACAACGGGTACGTGTCAATCGACACAGGACGAACATGAAGAGTGTCCCATTTGCCTTAACGAGATGCGCACCATAGTGCGCCCGTTCCAATGCGACGGTGGAATCCCCCACGCCATCTGTAGAAGCTGCGATCACCGAATGTTCCACGGACACGACGACAGATGCCCCATCTGCCGCGCGCCGCGAAGCGGCGATTCCATCTCTACCAACGGCGCCCGCTCGCATGGAATTCCCGTTCACGAGCGACCCGGTGTGGATACCGGAGTTGCCACGTTGCACGACCTCTTCTTTTCCGACGACGACAACGGCGGCGTGCATCTCACCAGCGTCATCGCACGTCCCGGAAGCGACGAGGTCTTCTCGTCTTTGGAGGAGTTGCTCCGCGCCGCTTCCTCCGAACGTGGCATCAGTCGCGCACAAATTCACGTGGCTCCGCCCGCTGTCGCGCACGCCATGCGACATTTGGTCGAGGCTGCCAGCACCGGCGCTTCCGCCACGCGCGAGCTGGCTGCCGTCACCGAGGCGATTGGCAACGATCCCAGTCTGAGCGCCGCCATAGACGGCTTGACCAATGTGGCGGACGTCCCCCTTGGTACCTTTCTTCATCGCGTTCGCGGGACGCTGACGGTTCAGGCTGGGCGACAGGTGCAAATTAGCCTTGCGCGACGCCGACGACTTGCCACTGCGCGGCAACGATGATGGTGGTGATGGCGATGATGGTGGCATCTCTCACGTCTACGATTCTGGACTAACGCTAATAATTACAGCGCGTGATAGCGTTGGCGACACCCATACACACACCCCACTTTGAGCGTTCGACACGACAGGGAACTCGGCGCTCTCCAAACATGGCCACGTCACCAACGTCCGTCACACATGGCTTCACGCTTGCCAACCCGGCTTGGGCGTGGCTCATCTTGAATGGTCACAAAGTCATCGAGAATCGGCAGATCAAGATGGCGCCAGGTTGGTACGCCGTGCACGTCGGAGCGGTGGCGCACTGCGGCATCGAGCTTGAGTTGACGTTTAGAAAAGAATTCAAGATGCCATCGGTCATGGGCATGAAGAACGGCCACGTGAGTGGTGTTTGCAAGGTTGAGACCGCGGTGCCGCACGAGCGCGTCAAGAAGAATCGCTGGGCCGTGGCCGACTACAAGATTGCCAACATCATCACCGAGGTCATCCCGTTTGACGACGGCGAGACGGTGCCAGCACGAGGCAACCTGGGAAATTGGCCGCTCAAAGACGCGCAAGAGCGCGTCAATGCGCTAACCAAAGAGGCCATCGCGCTCGGACACCGCAAAAAGACTCGGGCGTATGAAGAGCTCGCTGACGTGCTTGACGCGGTCGGCAAAGAAGGCGAAACCGGCAAAGTCAAGAGGCCCGCGAAAGAAGCGCCCAAAGCGCAAGGCGAAGCTGGCCCCCCTGTCAAGAAGGCCAAACGCGAAGCGGTCCCGTCTAGTGAGCCAGCGGAAGCGCCCGAGCCAGTAGTGAAGAAGCCCGGCGACATCCGCGCGTTCTTCAAGTAAAGAATTCTAAACACTTTTGGTCATAATTCTAAACACTCACGCCAGGCGGGCGACCATCTCGCGCGCGGCGGCTTCCGCGCGCTCGGGCACGCCAGACATCTCCCGGATTAAATCGCCGCATAGGGCCCGTGCCATAGAATTTTGCGTGAGCGCCACGACATACATCTTAAGTGCCGAAACATCCGCAAGGAGGTCGGCCGCGACTTCGACGTTGCGCTTGTAGCGGGTCGTGTTGCTCTGGAGTTCGTCGTCGCTGTCGGCGATCTCGCTTTGGAAGCCACGTGGGCGCTTGCGCGTCTTGACCGAGAGTGCCACGTGGACAC
>CERI01039038.1_pt1 | contig 14443 bp, 18 predicted proteins | sample 350261 | NCBI WGS metagenome assembly CERI01 (sample SAMEA2620979, study PRJEB7988) | marine metagenome | isolation source: saline water (ENVO:00002010), including
TATTGTTAATTTATTGTCCTTTTACAAGAATTATAGTTTAATTTGTGGTGATATTGAACAATTTTTATTTGAAAAAACAGTTGACAATGTTCCTCTTAGTAATCAGCTTTTTTGGACAATAACACAATGTATAGCTAATCCAAGTAGTCATAATTATTATACAAAGCTAAGAAATAGTCTCGTTAAAAAATTATCAAAAAATGATTATAGGCTTTTTCAAAACGGCTATGATTTTACATCTAATTTAATACAACTAGCAAATAGTTCTGGAGATAATTTAGTTAATAAACTATCACATCATTTGAGTTCATATGATTTTAGTGACAATGGCTTTTACTTACCTATAAATTTTAATAAATCGTTCAATTCAATTGATATCACTAAAATTCGAACTATTGATTCAAAAACTAAACCAATTATATTACCTTGTAAATATGATAACGATAAAATATTTAATATTATGCTTAAAAAGGAAGATATTCGAAAAGAGGAGATTGTTATGAAAATTATTAAATTAATGGATTATTTCCTAAAAAAAGAGGAAGATCTTGATATGTTTATAACTATTTATAATATTTTACCTATTTCAAATGAGTATGGTTATATAGAATTTGTTCCTAACTCTACTACACTGTATCATATAAGAGAGGTATTGAAATTTTCAATACAAAACTTTATACTTGAAAAAAATCCAGATATGGATATTAACAAATTAAGAGAAAGATTATCAAAGTCGTGTGCAGTATATTGTGTTATAACTTATTTATTAGGTATAGGAGATAGACATTTAGATAATATAATGATTACTAATGATGGACTTTTATTTCATATTGATTTTGGTTATATATTAGGTAAGGATCCTAAACCAATTGCTCCCGAGATAAGACTTACTCCTGAAATGATTGATGCCATGGGAGGAATGAATTCTCAACACTATAGAAAATTTAAAGAATACTGTGGGATAGCATATAATTGTTTAAGAAGACATGCTCCAATTTTTTATGTGCTGCTTATGAGTCTAACCGAATATGTTCCTACAGTAGATGAAAATATAAATGAAAAAAGTATAAAAGAACATATTATTCAAAGATTTATGCCAGGAGAAAACTATAGAGAGGCTGAACATCAATTTAATACAAAGCTCGACAATAATTCTAATACTTATTCAGAAGGAGTAATTGACTATTTTCATAAACAATATAAATCTGCGTCTGATTCAGCTTCAAGTTTATCAGATACTTCGACAGACTTAATGAACAAAGCAACTGAAACCGCATTTTATATGAAAAATAACGTAACAAAAGGTATAAGTAATTTATCTAGTATTTTTTACTAATAATTAAAATTTGCTTGTTTAAATTTTGTTAATTTAATCTTTTATATATTATATATGGCATTTTCTTGGGAAAATCTAAAACGTGATGTAAGAGATAATTCACCATCTTCTGATGCAGTTGCTAAGAGTGTAGGAACTGCCGTTATTGTTTATGCTTCTGTTTTAGCATATTGGCATAGAGATGTTATTGGTGCTTGGACAAAAGAGCAATGGGCCCGACTTACTAAAAAAGATGAAGGAGAGGCTGAAACCGGTAAGGTCAATGAATCTCTTTAATTAAATTTTTATAATTATTTTTATAAAAACATAATATCTGGGGAAAAAATTTTTAAAACTTATAGTAGTAATAGTATGAATAAGAATTTATCTAAACAATTTATATCTACGTTTGACCCTATTAAAATAAATAAATCAAGGACACTCCTTGATAAAGAAAAAAAAGATGTAGTAAAAAAACTTACAACTGGACTTACTAATAGAAAAGTAACGGATACTATAGATTCTGCGATTGAATTACATTGTTCAGGACATATTGACTTTGTATTAAAAAAATTGTTTAATTATTATTATTCTGAAATAAATATGGCCCAACCACAATGTATAGATTATATTTATTTATTTAGTAAATATTATAATGGAACATATGACTGTAAAACTAAATCAAAGCAACCAATATTACTAGTTAATGACATGCGTATAAGAAATTTTCTTTGTTTTTTTACACCTTTATTATTAATGTGTAATCAAAGAAAACTACTTAAATTACCTAAAATACCAGCAGTTGATTTTGATATGGAAACACATAAAAAAAATTTGGTAAGTAAAGATCTTAAAGTAGTAGGTTTATTTGTAAGTAAGAAAGAACCAAAAGAAATAATAATTCCTCTTTCAGAAATATGTCATTATCTTGATGATAAAAAGCTATTGGATAGAGAGCAAAAAATTATTTATTGGCTGGCATGGTTAATAGAATATGAAAAAATATACCATAACAAAAACTTACTTGTAGATGTTCGAGATATAGAAGGTGTGGATAGTAAGTATCATAGAGATTTTATTTGGATAGTATGGTCGATTATATTGTATTTTTCAAATAAAAATAATAAAACCTATATAGAAAAATTATATAAATTATTTATTACAGGCTATTCGAGAGGAACAAAGAAATCTAAATCGAATCTAATTATAATGGCTATATTATTTATAATTAATCCTTTACCCAAAATAACATATCCTATTCCTTGTCTAACCAATGAACAATTTAAACAATCAAACCTACATTCACTTAAATGTAATAAGTATTATTTAACCTTGTTCCAGAATAAAACATATATGGAAGTATAATATAGATGTCTAAACCTATATTATCATTCTGTCAAAAAACAGTAAGTCATTTAAAAAATGTGGTGAAACAAAATAATTGTAAAGCATTATTAATAGGTGTTAAAGCAGGTGGATGTAATGGTCTTAAATACAATATAAAACCAGTTAATGAAGAACCACATAAGCATGATGAAACCATAAAAATTGATGATCTTAATATACACGTCTGTCACAGAAGTCTTATGTATCTTATAGGCACAGAGATTGTATGGGAAGAATCACCTATGGGTGGTGGTTTAACTTTTATAAATCCCAACGCAGCAGGACAGTGTGGATGCGGTGAAACATTTACTCCCGGCAACTAATAACCATACTGACTATATCTGAGTTTGAAATGGCAGGTTCTCTATTTGTCGCATGTGAGACTTTCATATCATATACTTCGTTTTCAGAAGGGTCTTCGAGATTAAGAGGAACTACACCAGTAATATTATTTTCTTCTAACCCAGACATAAATAATATCTCTAAAAATTTATTAAAGTTACTACTTATATTAGGTTTACATAGTTTATACTTAACTGTATGTAGTAAAAAGTTAAAATACATAGGAGATGGTAAAAAGCCAGTAACATCCGCTCTTTTTTTATCAAGCTTATTTAACCATCTATCACTAAGTTGATAAACATGAACCATAAATAATGGTCTTAAAATTTCAATAATTTCTGTAATATCTACCATAAATGTATATTCAGCTTCTTGTCTATCGGATTCTTTATGTGTTCTTTTATATTTTTCATGACACTTATTCCAGTATACATAACATACTTTATATATTTCTTCGAAGCATTCAGATGTTGTTGTATTGAAATTTGCGCATTTAATACCTAATTTATATTTATTGATAGCGCCCGCAATTTGATTTGCTACTCTTTTCATTATTATAGTATAGATTTATTATTTCCAATATAGTGATGCTTTATTTTTATAGTCTATAAGATTATTATATTCCTCATCTACAAATATTGTTAGATTTTGACTATTAATATTAGGTGATTTAGAGGTCCATTTATCATCTTTAAGAAGTAAATTTAAATATTCTATTCTACCTTTTCCTCCTTTAAATTTTCTGGATAATTTTGGTTTTCTACTTTTAAGTTTCCATTCACACTGCATTGCCTCGGACTTATTTTTGAAGCCATCTATTATACATATAGGATACCAATTACATTTCTTTTTAGTATATTTAGCTCCACCACTTATTAAACCATTATGTTGCATCCATCTATTCAGAAAATCATTGGTCATGCCTACATATGATAGATTATCGCATATAATTACATAAACAAGATACATTACTTATGTAATTAAACAAATTCTTAAATTAAAAATAATTTATATTAATAATTATAATGTCAGTAATTTTTGGAGCACATATTTCTATAAGTAAAGGATTAGTTAAAGCAGTTGATAGAGCAAATGAATTAGGATGTAAAGTTATGCAGATTTTTTCCCAATCTCCTCAAAGTTTTAGAGGAATTTCAAAAAAAAATTTAGAAGCCGTAGATAAAGCCAGAGATAGACTTAAACATCATGATATACAGGTGGTATCCCATAGCCCTTATTTAATTAATCTTGCCAAAGATCCTGTAAATGAAAAATACGTAGCTGATGCTTTAAAGAATGATTTAGAATTTGTAAATAAATTAGAAGGAATAGGTTCTGTAGTTCATATGGGTAAAAAGATAAAACTAACTGAAGAACAAGCACTAGATAACATGGAAAAGAATATAAAAAACATACTAAGTGAGTATAAAGGAAATTCAAAATTAATTCTTGAAACTTCTTGTGGCCAAGGAACTGAACTTCTATATAAAATAGAAGACCTGGGTAAATTCTATGAAAGATTTACTAAAAAAGAAAAAGAAAGAATCGGATTTTGTATTGATACATGCCACGTATTTGTAGCAGGTTATGATATGAGAACCGCACAAAAGGTAAAGTCATTCTTTAAACTATTTGATAATTGTATTGGATTAGATAAATTAGTATTAATTCATTTTAATGATAGTGATAAAAGATTTGCGAGTCATGTAGATAGACATGATGATATAGGAGAAGGATTCATTGGGAAAAAAGAGGGTGGGAGTATATCAGGTTTAAAAGAAGTATTTAAAACTGCCAAGAAGTTAGGAGTTCCAATGACTTTAGAAACACATGACATTGAAGGAGATCTGAAAAATGTGCAGAGCTGGAAAGAATATAAATAGATTTATATAGGTTTATTTTATCTAAAATTTATGTAATATCATATAATGATTGATATAAAAAATATTACAATTCCACACTATACATCTATCATTATATCAATAGTTATACTTGTAATACTAATAAAATATAAAATTAAAAATCCATTTTGGGATAAACAGCCTGTAATGAGACCAAGTATGAAAGGACATACTGGTATTATTTCGAAAGCGCCAGTATTTAGCATTAAACTTAAATCAAATCAAAAAATAATACTAAATAATTATCCCATTGATCAAATTAAAGATTTTTTACAAGATAATTTTTCCAATTATTACAATGTAAATACCAAATACTTAGATTATTCTTTAAAGAAGAAAAATGCTCATAATATTGTTTTGCTTGAGAATAAAAAAATTATAGGTTTTATTCATTCCAACCCAATACTTGTCTACTTAAATCAAAAATTAGTTAAATTTAGGTATGTAGATTATCTATGTATTCATGAAAAATATAGAGATAATTACATGGCAACTATTTTAATCGCGTCGATTATAAGAGTAAATCATAGAAAACAACCTATAATGTTTAAAAAGGATTTCAGCAGATTACCGTATAATTATTTTATTTCTACTAATTACCACATTAAAGATATTAGAAAACTTAATCCTAAAACTACCAATAAAATTAACAAGTTGACTCCGTTTAATTTTTATAAATATTACGATTATACTAATTTACTTCTTAAGCGTTATACAGTAAAATGCTTATACACTAAAAAAGAGTTTTTTGATTTATTTTTAGGTAAGTCTGTTATGGATTACTATATAATTGATAATCCTAACGGCTATAAAACAATTATAATAGGAAAGAAGACTATATATAAGCTTGATGGTAATATACTTAATTGTTTTGAAATAGACTTGGTATTAGGAGAATTAAGATATCTTAAAGAAATAGATGAGCAACTATCTAATTATCTTAAATCTAATGGGTATAATTATATATGTATATCGGCGATTGGAAGTAATATTAAATACATAAAAGATAATGAATATAAAAGAAATTCAAGAGTTTACTATTACACATACAACTATTCAATGCCTAATATATTACCAAATGAGTGTGTGATAAATATAAACTAATAGCTTAAAGGTTCGTTATTAATTATTAATAACATGTCTTTTACGGATCAATACAGTAATTACTCGTATAAAATGGTCAACACAAATAATTCAACTGATACAGATAATAAATCTATGTCAATTATAGGAAATGTAATGGTTTGGGGCTTAATATTAGGGACTCTTTTATCTTACACTCCTCAATATTATAAAATATATAAGTCGAAAACTACAAAAGGTGTGAGTGAAAAATCAATTATATTTGGAGTTTATAGTTGTCTTTTTAATGTATTAGGAACAATACAGCAAGACTACAAGCGTATTCATGATTGTAAAAAAAATAATAATTGTTATGATACATGGATACCTATAGTTCAGCTATGTTCACCTTTTTTATGCATGATAGCACTTTATTGGTTCTATTTATCTTATGTTTCAGAAGAATATAGTCTTGTTGCTCTTGCTGGAAAAGATGATTCAATTTTAGTTAGCACTTACCTAGAAAGACTTAGTATATACAGACGTGGCAGATATAATTTGTTTTTTTCGATTGCGATTACTACAATATCATTAATCATAAATACGTTAGGTGGAGATCATTCTATTACACTTTGTGGAGAAATATTTAATGTAATAAGTGCGATATTAAGTGTTGTTATGTGGATACCTCAAATAATTAAAACATATGAATTAAAATCAGCACATGCTCTTTCTTTGATAGCATTATCTATACATTCGTTTGGATGCTTTGTTACAATATTTTATCAATCAGTTATAATGAAACAAAACTTTTTAGTGATTAGTAATTATTTAATTGGAGGTTTATGTGAAGGTTCGATTGTTTTTATGGCTTTATACTACAAAAGACAAAATAGAATATATAAGAATCAACTTAACGCATTAAGTAATGAATTTTCAGAGGATCATTATTACAATACAAATGTGTATTATAGTGATAATCATTTAGTAACTTTGTAATTAAATATAAATAAATTTTATTTATAATTAATAGTCTATTTTAAAAGTATTTAATAATTTAATTAAGCAGATTTCTCAACTACACGGCTAAGAAGACCGTTAATGTTCATGAAAGTGTAAGTTTCTTTAGCTTCGAGTCCAAAGAGTTTTACAAGTTCTTTGTCGGCTTTCCATGATTTACGGTTTTCAGCAATTTGAAGTTCTTTCGATTTGATGTAAGCAGATACGGCTTTCATCATCGATTGACGAGTGTAACCACCATCTTCGGCAACAACTTCTTGTTTCTCAAGGAATTTTTTCATGGCGGCATTTACTTTTACAGGACGTTGACGGACAGTCCTGCGTGGTTTGCTGCTGCGTTGAAGACGACGTTGTTCACGGTCAACTTCGGTGCTCAATTTTTTAAGGTTGCGATGCATCTCGCGGGTTTGTTGTGCCTGTTGGGCAGAAATTTCAAGAAGTGCTTCAAGCATCTGTTTTACAGTAGATTCGGTTTCAGGAGTAGTAGTAGTAGTTTCGGGGGTTGTTGTTTGTTCGCTCATTGTTATGCTTATTAATAATGGTTTATTTTTAAGTATTTATCAACAATGTTAATAAATATGTTAAATATGTTATTTTTATAGTTAAAGAAGCTTAAATTAAAAATATTTAAAATTGTTTCTGCGTGAAATCGATAAATTTTAAATGTTTACCTTCTATTTTCAAGAAAATATGAAAGCCTTTTTAAATTAATTGTATTATCTATTGCGATCTTATGTGTATCACTTACTTTAATCGTAAAATATTTATTATATTTTATAATTTCTTCAGCCGAATAGAGTTTTTTTATTATTAAGAGCCAATAAGAATCAGGAGTGTCTCTGTTAAAAAAGGTATTCACTTGTTCAAGACTCATTATATCAGAAGGAAGTAAATAGTCACAAATTTCTATATTATTATTAGAAAGATATTCGATAATTGAATAGTTCATTTTACATATATTTATATTTAGTATAATCGCTGTGAAAATAAAATTATTACAAATTAATTTTTATCTTTTAAAAAACAGAAAATTAATTAAAGATAAAAAGGTATGTATACAATATATGTCTGAACATGATAATTCTAATGCTCAAAATAAAAACAACAATGGATTAAGTAGCTCCGAAATAGATAGGCAGATTGATTATTGCCAAACTAATCTTAAAATTCTTTCACAAATTAAAGTAGGAGACAAATTATGTTTTGATACTGAAAGTAATAAATTCTGCATAGATGAATGGAGTTATACGCAACCTTTAGTAAGATGGTGGACGAGCGAAGGCAGAAAACCCACTATTAAGGCAATTGAAGATTTTATATCCCAAGTATTTAAGACTATAGATAGTGTATATTCAAGTGAAGTTACAGATGGTTATTCTGATGTTAAAAATACATACTACACAAATATTGCTAATAAAAATGCTATATTTCATGAAGAAAATTCGACAATTTTACTAGATTTTATTAATGAGATTCGCAATGCTATTTCAGGTCTTAATAATTTAAAACAAACTTATACCAGAGATGTCGCTACTATATCATCACTTGACATTTCGATTGAAAAACTTAATGTCAGAGTAAAAAAAATACAGGGCATTTTACAAATTTCTAAAAGTGAGTAAATATGTATAATATTACTATACCTATTTACATTAGTGTTATTAGTATTGTCATCAGTATGACCATAATATATCCCCTATTACTAAGATATGGTTTAATTTGTTTGATACCAGGTTTTGTCTTATTTTTATCTAATACACGAAGGAACATTTCCGAAACTATGATACTTATAGTTAGAATAATAATAGCTTTTACTAATCCCATATAAATTATATAAAGATAAAAAGGATAAAATTTATATCTATGAAAAAAATTGGTATAGCTTGTATAAACCATATTAATGCTTTGGGATATAAAAATAAGCTACTATATTCCATACCAAGTGAACTTAAAATTTTTAAAGAAATAACCAATCAAACGGCTTCGTCTAATAGACCTAATATGGTTGTAATGGGGAATAATACATTTCGCTCAATGAATTCAAGGCCTCTTAAAGATCGATTCAATTGTATTTTAAGCACTAATGCTGAATATCTTAACGAAATGAATAACGATTTAAATCTAAAATATTTTTTATCAATTAATGATATTCTTGAATTTGGAAAAAGTAACAATAAGGATTTTAATAATATGTTTGTTTGTGGAGGAAGCTCTGTTTATCAATATTTTATTGACAATAATTTACTCGATTATTTAATAATTTCCCAGATAAATAATCATGCTTATTCGAAAGCAGATACTTACTTCCCTAATTATAAGGACCTTTTTGAAAAAACTTACAGCCATAAACATTATAATCAACCTTCAAAATTAGTTGAAACCAAGGAAGGATTAAATCTTGATTTTACTTATACAATATACGAAAATCCTAAAAGTAATTTATTATCACAAAATTATCTCAATAGTTTAAAAAATATGATAGGTATCAACGATTCTCTTGTTAAAATCGATGAAATAACTGATAAGCCCAAAGTTATTGATAATGAATATTCATATCTTAACGCATTATCAGATGTTCTTCGTAATGGAACTCTGCGTGAAACAAGAAATTCAAAAACAATATCTAAATTTGGTGTAAATATGAGTTTTGATATATCTAATAGTTTTCCTCTTCTAACTACCAAAAGAGTATATTGGAATGGGGTTATTAAAGAATTATTGTGGTTTTTAAATGCTAATACTAATGCTAATGATTTGCATAAAGATAAGGTAAAAATTTGGGATGGTAATTCTTCGCGGGAATTTTTAGATTCAAGAGGACTAACTCACTACGAAGAAGGAGACTGTGGGCCAATTTACGGCTTTCAATGGAGAAATTTTAATGCTAAATATAAAGGTATGGATATATCTCATAAAGGAGATGGTGTCGACCAGCTTCAATCAATTATTGACCAAATTAATAATGATCCTACTTCACGTCGTATGATAATGAGTGCTTGGAACCCTACTCAATTAGATGAAATGTGTCTTCCACCATGTCATGTTCTGTATCAATTTTATGTAAGAATTGATAGTGAGGGTTGTAAACATTTATCATGCCAAATGTATCAACGGTCTGGAGATATGTTTTTAGGAATTCCATTTAATATCGCATCAACATCAGCTTTGACATATATTTTATGCCATATGACAGGATGTAAGCCAGATAAAGTTATTATTAATATAGGCGATGCTCATGTATATGGAGAGCATATTGATGCTGTTAATAAACAATTAGCCAGAACACCATCGGATTTTCCTAATTTAAGAATACTTGGTTTACCCAAGAAAAATATTGAAGATTATAAATTAGATGATTTTGTAATTGAAAATTATAGAAATCAAGGTGCTATCTTCGCCCCTATGATAGCTTAATAATACTATATTGTAAGTATTTTTAAACATTAGCAAATTGTTTAAAGATAAGATTATATCAATGATTATATGTCAACAATATTTGAAAATACACAAGAATTATGCTATAATAAACTATCGCCAGCAAATGACTTTTATTCCTATGTAAACCAAGAATGGTTAGATAATCCTATGAATAGTATTCCTGATGATTATTCTTCTTGGGGTGGATTTACAAAATTACACGACGATGGTCTAAAAAATCAAATAAGCATGGTTAAAAATTTGACTTCAAAGAATATAGACGATTTGAACCCAGAACAACAAAAAATAGTATCAATTTGGAATGCTTCGTCGGAAAGATTTAAAAAATGGTCGCAAAATGAGGCTGATTATACACCTATTGTAAATGAAATAAATATTCTCAATAGATATCTAGACCATACAGTTCTGAAAAATCACACTTCGGCCCATCTAAATAATATCGCGGATTATTTACATTATAGTCAAGAAACAGGAATAGGAAATGTATTAGATTTTGACAAAGGAAGTGATTTATTAGTGACTAACAACATTGTCCTCGATCTAAGCACATGTGGTTTATCTTTACCTACACGCGATTATTATTTAGAAGATTCATATTCAGATAAGTTTAGTATGTTTAAAACACATCTTAATAATGTTAAGACACTTATCGAAAAAAATACAGATATTAAACTAGATGTTGATTTTGTTGATAATATAGTTAATTTTGAGACAAAGATAGCTAAATACACTATGAAACCAGAACAATCGCGAAGATACGATGAATATTATACTAATACGGATTTAGTGGGACTATACAAAAATATTAATAATATCAGAACATTAGATATAAAAAATGATAACTATGAAGACGATGATAAAAATTTTTTATTAAATATGGAACAAGTTGCTTCAGGAGAAGTATTTTTTGAAAGGCTTTATCAATTATTTAATTTTAGACAAATATTAAAAACTAATAAAGATAAAAATTTTAATTCGTTAGATGAAAATAAACCAAAAACAGAACATATTACAGTTTATGACGGCGATTCAATAAGAAGATGCCTTGACTTAATTTTTGAACCTAACAATTTAAGAGAGTATAATAGTTTTTTAACATATAAAATTATCAAATCATTTTATAGTATTAGCTCTAAAGAATTAGATGATGAATTTTTCGACTTTTATCAAAGAAAAATGAATGGGCAGAGTAAAAAAAATCCTGAAGATAAAAGAAATATAGGAATTGTTAATCAATTGGCCGGTGAAATGATGGGTAAAATTTATGTTGAAAAATACTTTTCACAAGAGGATAAAGATACCATAGAAAATATGATCGAAAGTGTTTTATCAATAATGAAAGAATCACTTGAAAATAATGATTGGTTAACGGTTCCTACTAAAAAAGAGGCACTTCATAAATTAAGTAAATTTTCATTTAAAATAGGTTACCCACATAATTGGAAAGATTATAGTAAGCTGAATATACTACCTAATATGTCACTATATCATATTCTTAAAGAATCAAAAAAATGGGCTTTGCAGGTAGAATTTTATGGTAAGATTAATAGTAAGGTTGATAAAAATGAATGGCATATGACACCACAAACTGTTAATGCTTACTATAGTCCTACACTAAATGAAATCGTATTTCCAGCAGCTATTTTACAACCGCCGTTTTACCATAAGTCGCTAGATTCAATTGAATCATATTTAGATAATGATAATGAATTAAATATAACTCCCAAAGATGATAGTATATTAGCAGCTAATCTGGGAGGGATAGGAGCGGTTATCGCACATGAAATTACCCATGGCTTTGACGATCAGGGTCGTAAATTTGACTCAGATGGTAATCTTAATAATTGGTGGACAGAAGATGATGTAAAATTGTTTAATCTTAAATGTGATAAAGTTAAAAATATTGCCAAGGATTATAAATATATAGCACCATCAAGCAACACCGACAAAGAATCAAATGTTCATAAAATGAATCCTGAATTAACTATGGGTGAAAATTTAGCAGATTTAGGAGGATTAAGTTTGGCATTAAAAGTATTATCAAAACATCTTATTAACAATACTGAATATGAAAGTAAACAAGTTCAATCAACATATAGAGTTTTTTTTAAATCATGGGCAAATATTTGGAAATTAAACATTAAACATGACCGTAAACTAATGTTACTAAGTTGTGATCCTCATGCCCCTTGCGATTTCAGAGGTAATCTTGTTAAAAATTGTAACGAATTTTATAAAGCTTTTGATGTTAAAGAAGGTGATAATATGTATTTACCTGAAAACGAACGTCTTGTTATGTGGTAACTATAGAATAATTACAAAATAAATATATAAAAATAAAGTATTTTATATATATATATGCCTCGAGGATACAAACCAAGAAATAAACGTACATACAACACGGCATCCAAAAAAATGCCACCACCCCCTACTAAAACTCCAAATAACCAGACTCAACAAGGAAATGGATTAGGTCAATCATTTTTAGGAAATATGTTTCAGGGATTTTCATTTGGAGCAGGAAGTCAAATCGCACGTGAAATGTTTGGAGGATTTGGTAATAGTCAGCCTGCCCCTACACCCATATTAGAACCAATACCATTATACAATGGATCTAATGAGTGTGAGATTTTAAGAAAACAACTTTCACAATGCAATGAACAATATGTCCATGATTGTGAGTATTTATCTAAATATGTTGAATCTAAATGTAACTAAATAAAGTCTAATATAGATGAAACTGGTCTAATTGGTAAAACTGTTGAAAATTTGGTTTTCAAGAGTCTTTTATATTTTTTTTTACATATCTTTCTTCTATGTTTTTTCCAACAATTTACACTGTTGTAATATATGCGATATTTTATATGCCTTAAAACAGATTCCTTAGAAGGATTATAATATGAATATATTGAATTTTCATCAAGATTAAATTGGTCTAAAAAGGCAAAAGTAATATGTATTTTTGGATATATTTCATTAGAAGGAACAAGTTCATCAATCTTTTCATTTATTTTTAAATATTGACCCAATAAATAATCTTTTCTATTAAATGGAGTATAACAAAGTGCATCCATATTTCGACATAATCCACAGTATCTGGCTTTTTTTGTATCATCGTAATCTTCCTCCGTTGTTTTATTTTCTTTGTTACAAATCAAACATAACCAAATCATATATCTATTTAAATGATAAGATTTAAATAATTATATGTCAAATTTTGCTGTATCCTTATTTTATTTATATGTAGTTTATGAATGTTTTTCATTATCATTGATTGTTTTAGATCATTTGGTATTTAACTATCTTTTACTACTTGAAATATTAATAAAAAAAATACTCGTTTATCCAACTATTATTTATATTAATACAGCATTTGGAATGGCTCTTATTTTTGCTTACAATGTATTAAAACTAATTTTACAAAATCTGAACATCGGGGAGATTATTTCTAGATGAATGAATAGGCATCGGCGTAGTGCTAGTAATCTCTATGCTGTCTTTATTTACCATTGAATTTGTTTCTTTGGACTTCTTTTTTTTCTTACACAAGGTTACATTGCACATTTCAGAACTATGACACCATTTAGCAATTACGCATGTCATAAATGTAAGCATACTTACTAAAATAACAATATTTCCTGTTTCCCAAGTAAATTTGTTGGGACAATTAGATGCTCTTTCTGTAATGAAAATACCCTGTTTATGTAACTCTTCTTTATTGAAACTATAACTATTATTATTTTGATCATAAATAGAAATATTTCGTGTTTGAATATTATTTGCACATTCAGACCAATCTCCTACAATAATAGACAAATTAATCATCTTCTCAAAAAGTTGTTGGTTGACAGTAGTATTCATTTTTTGTTAATATGAAAATTCAATAAATATTTTCAAATTTTAAAGGCAACGTATTATAAATAGTTATTTTCTGATATTTATAGGTAAATTATTTTAATACTTTGATTATTTTTAAGTT
>CERI01113694.1_pt1 | contig 14421 bp, 15 predicted proteins | sample 350261 | NCBI WGS metagenome assembly CERI01 (sample SAMEA2620979, study PRJEB7988) | marine metagenome | isolation source: saline water (ENVO:00002010), including
AGATTTAAGGATAAAAAGAAGATGTTGACTTTGCTTACCTTATCTCTTTTAATTTTTCCAATTTTAATTTTTAGTTTAAACTTGCATGATTTAGCGCTTTTTAAAATTCCAAATCTCCAGGAATGGATTATGGATGTTCCAGCAACTGCTGGTTCAAGAGCAATTATGATAGGGATTGCACTTGGTACTATAGCACAATCATATCGTATTATTACAGGAAGAGAAAAATCAATTCTTGGGGATTAATGGAATTATTGAATAAGATATTTATTAAATTAGGACAATTAGATAGACGATTTATTTTTATTTTAATCGGATTATCTGTTTTGATACCACTTTTAAGACCTGATTGGATTAATATCCCAATAAAAACGACCTCTAATTCAAGAATAGTTTTTGAGGAACTAAATAGTTTAAAGTCAGGGGATAAGGTTTTACTTTCTTTTGAATATGGAGCAAGTACAAAACCTGAAATACATCCTATGTCAGTTGCTGTTTTGCAGCATCTTTTTTCTAAAGGCATCAAGGTTTATACCGTACCGTTATGGCCTGAAGGTTTAATGATGGCCAAATTTGCAATTGAAGAGGTAGTCTCTTCGAATTTATTCAAAGTAAAAGAACATATTGATTATGTTAGTTTACCTTACAAGGCTGGAGGAGAGATTATAATTAGAGGAATTGCTACTGATTTAAGATCAATTTTTACTCAAGATATTAATAATACTTTATTAAGTGAAATACCTATGATGAATGGAGTAAATAACATTTCTGATTTTGATTTCGTTTTTGATTTATCAGCAGGTGTACCTGGTAATGCTGAATGGGTTCAGTTTGCATGCGATGAGTATAACATTCCGCTATCTTCTGGTTGTACATCAATTATGGTTACAGATGCTATTCCATATGTGGAATCTGGTCAGATAAGAGGGATTTTAGCTGGTATGCCTGGTGCTGCTGAGTATGAACAAATAGTTTTTGAATATTTAAATAAAAATAGAAATAATAAATATTTAAATGAAAAAGTTTCAATATTACCTGGCAAAGCAACATCAAGAATGTCTGCACAATCTATAGCACATTTATTAATGGTCGTTTTTATTATATTTGGAAATATATCCTATTATTTAACTAGGAGAGATAAATAATGGTTGAAATCATAGGTGTATGGTGCGCTGTTTTATTGACTCTAAGTATTTTTAGCTATTTATATGGAGATAACCCATTCTATAAAGCAGCTGAACATATCTTTGTTGGAGTATCAGCGGGGTATATATTTACTATTACTTTTTGGGATACTATATGGCCAAACCTTTTTGGTAGATTATTCCCTACTATTGTTCAGGCAGGTTTTGATTTTGATGCCTCTTATATTTTTCCTTTAATTTTAGGTGTTTTCATGTTATTTAGATTGTCAAAAAAATATGATTGGTTATCTAGAATATCAATAGCCTATATTGTAGGAATGATGGCAGGCCTAAAGTTTTATGTATTTCTTAATTCAAATTTACTTACACAAATCAAATCATCTGCCATTAATTTATCAGGTTCTTATTTAAGTATAATTAATGAATTTATTGTTTTGGTTGGAGTAATAAGTGGATTGGTTTACTTTTTCTTTTCTAAGGAACATACGGGTGTAGTTGGAAAAGTTAGTAGAATAGGTGTTTATTTTTTAATGATTAAATTTGGAGCATCTTTTGGATTTGCTGTGATGGGAAGAATATCTTTATTGATTGGTAGATTTGAAGAGTTGATAGAGTATAGTAGTTTTAAATACTACTATTCAACTCCAGCTATTTTAGTTCTTATGATAATAGTATTAACTTACTGGTCAATTAAAAATACAAATATTAACGAAAATAATTAAAGGTCTATAAAATGAGTGAATTATTAAAAAAGCTTTCAATTAAATCAGATAATTTTGGTGCATGCGTTGGAGGTAATGCGTGGCTTTCGACTACTTCAGAGGGAGTTATTGAATCTATTAATCCATCTGATGGAAAAACTATAGCGAGTGTTTATAAATGCTCTGAGTTAGATTATGAAAAAGTTTTATCTGATTCAAACAAAGCCTTTATTAAATGGAGAAAAGTACCAGCTCCTATAAGAGGACAGCTTATATTTGAGATGGGAAACGAGTTAAGGAAAAATAAAGATGCATTAGGAAGCTTAGTATCTTTGGAAATGGGAAAAATTAAAGCTGAAGGAGATGGTGAAGTTCAGGAAATGATTGATATAGCAGATTTTGCTGTTGGTTTATCAAGGCAGTTATATGGATTAACAATGCACTCAGAAAGACCAGATCATAGGATGTATGAACAATGGCACCCTCTTGGAAATGTAGGAATTATATCTGCATTTAATTTTCCTGTTGCTGTTTGGGCATGGAATTCATTTATTGCTGCTGTATGTGGTAATGTTTCTATTTGGAAACCATCATCAAAGACCCCTCTAACAGCTATTGCTGTTCAGAACATTTGCAATAAGGTGTTAGAAGATCATGGATATAAAGGAATCTTTAATCTAATTATTGGAAGTGGAAGTGTTATAGGAAATAAGCTGGTTAATGACAAAAGAGTTCCGTTAATCTCTGCGACAGGTTCCACAAGAATGGGAATAGATATTGCTCAAAAAGTTGCTAAAAGACTTGGTAAAACTATTTTAGAGCTTGGAGGAAATAATGCAATTATTGTTGATGAAACTGCATCGATGGATTTAGTAGTCCCCGCAATTGTTTTTGGAGCTGTCGGAACTGCTGGACAAAGATGTACATCAACAAGACGTATTATTGTACATAAATCAATAATTGATAATTTATCTAATAAATTAGTAAATGCTTACAAACAAGTAAAAATTGGAAATCCTCTTGATAAAAATACACTTATGGGTCCATTGATTGATGAGGCAGCTACAAAAGATTATTTAGATGCAATAAAATCAGCTCTTGATGAAGGAGGCGAATTGTTGTGTGGTGGTAATATAATAAATGATAATGGTTTTTTTGTTGAACCAACAATTATTAAAGTGAAAAGTGATTTTAATATCATTAAAGAAGAAACATTTGCCCCAATATTGTATGTTATGGAATATAATGATTTAAATGAAGCTATGGATATCCATAATAATGTTCCTCAAGGATTATCATCTGCAATTTTTACAAATAGTATTAAAAACTCTGAGAAATTTTTGTCAGCAAGGGGCAGTGACTGTGGTATAGCAAATGTAAATATTGGTACCTCAGGAGCTGAAATTGGTGGAGCATTTGGAGGTGAAAAAGAAACAGGTGGTGGAAGAGAGTCTGGTTCAGATGCTTGGAAAGCATATATGAGAAGACAAACAAATACCATTAATTGGAGTGATGATCTTCCTCTCGCTCAAGGTATAAAGTTTAAACTTTAAAGAAAGGAAAAAAATATGAAAAAGTATTTTTTATTAGTACTATTATTATCTTTGTGTTTCACACAAAGAGGTGAAAAATGGAAAAATAGATTCAAAAATGATTTTAATAAAGGTAACAGAGATAGATTGGAAATGCAAAAAATAAGTGATGAAGCAAGAATGCTTTTTTATCAAACAGAAAAATTGAGTCCTGAAAAAGCAGCCTTATATCAATTTGTTCTACCAATACCATTTGTTAATCTTGGATATGCATATTCAGATAGCTGGAATAAGAGTTTAAAGTGGGATGTTTTACTAATGGCATGTTTAGTAAAAGGCAATGATATTGATTGGGGTAATAATATTTCTGGTGTAGAAAATCCTGATAAAGATTTAGCTCAGAACTTAGAAAGTATGGTTTTAGGAATTGCTTTTTTAAAGATGTTTGATGCATACCAATCTGCTGAACAATATAATAATCAGCTTTTTAAAAGAGTCTTTAAAAGAAAACGACCTAGTTTTTCATTTAATTATTCCAAAGATAGCAAGTTAAGAGAATTAACAATGTCTTATCCAATTAACTAATAAATTTATTAAATTTTAAAAGGAAGAATATGAGTGTTGATCCAAAAAAAGTAAAAGAAATTCTTGATAAAAATATTTTAGCAGATGGTTTTGATCCAGTTATAGATTTAGAAAAAAGTCATGGTTCCTGGATTGTTGATCAAAGAAATGGAAGTGAATTATTGGATATGTTTTCTATGTATGCTTCAGGTTCTGTTGGTTATAATCATCCTAAAATAGTCAATTCGAAAGATAAATTAGGTACTTTAGCTGTAAACAAAACAACTTTGTCAGATATCTATAATGTTTATTATGCTGAATTTATGGAGACATTTAGTAAGTATGCAGTACCATCATATTTAAATAATGTATTTTTTATTGATGGTGGTTCCCTTGCTGTTGAAAATGCACTTAAGGTTGCATTTGACTGGAAAATAAGAAAAAACCTATCTAGGGGAATTGAAAATAAAGGACATAAGGTATTATATTTCAAGGAAGCTTTTCATGGCAGAAGTGGATACACACTGTCTTTGACTAATACAGACCCTGTAAAAACTATGTATTTTCCTAAGTTCGAGTGGATTAAGATAGATAATCCTTACATGACTTATCCTGAAACTGATGAATTAATGGCTGAAGTTTTAAAAAACGAAGAACTAGCAATATTACAAATTAAAAAAGCTTTAAAAGATAATGCTGATGATATAGCTGCATTAATAATAGAACCAATTCAGGGAGAAGGAGGAGATAATCATTTTAGATGTCAATTCTTTCAAATGTTAAGAGATCTTGCAGATGATAATGAATTTTTACTTATTTATGATGAAGTTCAAACAGGAATAGGAATTACGGGTAAAATGTGGGCTCATGAAAATTTTACACCTAAACTATGTCAATGTAATCCACCAATTAAAAAAGCTCCTATTCCCGATATTATTTCGTTCGGTAAAAAAACTCAGGTTTGTGGAATTCTTGTTGGCGATAGAATTAATGAAGTCAAGGATAATGTATTTAAAAAATCCAGTAGAATTAATTCAACTTTTGGCGGTAATCTTGTTGATATGTATAGATTTAAATTAATTTTAGAAATTATTGAAGAAGAGTCATTGCTAGAAAATTCTCTAACAATGGGAAAGTATCTTTTAAATTCAATTAATGATTTATCTACAGAATTTCCTGGTTATGTCACTAATCCTAGAGGTATTGGATTATTCTGTGCATTTGATTTGCCTTCAACCTTGGAGAGAGATAAATTTACAAGCTTAATGCTTGATAAGCGAGTAATGATTCTTGGGTCAGGTACTAAAAGTATAAGATTTAGACCTCATTTAAATGTTTTAAAAAGTGACCTGGACTTTTGTATAAATGCAGCGCATTCTTCTTTAAAAGAAATGCTTAATTAGTTTTGTTAGGAAAGCTTTACACTATATCTACTCCTATTGGTAATTTGTCAGACTTTAGTTTCAGGGCGATAGAAATTTTAAATGAAATAGACTTTCTTATTTGTGAAGATACAAGAGTTACAAAAAAGTTATTAAATCATTATAATATTAAAAGTACTTTGTTGCCCTACAATGTTTTTAATGAAAATAAATTAACTGATAAGTATATAAAACATTTGACTAATGGTAAAAATATGGGAATCGTATCAGATGCTGGTACCCCTTGCATTAGTGATCCTGGTTATAAATTAGTAAATAATTGTAGACAGTTAAACATTGAAGTTATAAGTATACCTGGTCCAAGTTCTTTAATATCAGCGTTATCAATAAGCGGTTTGCCAACTGATAGTTTTTATTTTGAAGGTTTTTTACCTAAAAAGAAAGGTAGAAAGACTAAATTTGAATTTCTAAGTTCGGTACCTTCAACAGTAGTTATTTTTGAATCACCATATAGATTATTAAAGACTGTAAATGATATTTTGTCTTTTATGGGTAATAGACAAATATGTATTTGCAAGGAATTAACTAAAGTTTATGAAGAAGTTATGTTTGGGTGTGTTAAAGATGTTCTTTCGGTATTAAGTAAAATAGATAAATTAAAAGGAGAGTATGTTATTATTATTGCAAAGGAAGGATATAAATTAAAATGAGTTTTTTAATTTCTTTTGAAGGTATTGATGGTTGTGGTAAAACTACTCAAATTGACCTTTTAGCAGATAAGCTTGAATCAAAAAAAATTGATTATTTAGTTTTAAGAGAACCAGGTGATACAAGTATATCTAATAAAATTAGAGAAATGCTGCTTAATAATGACAATAGTATTTGTTCTGAATCTGAGACATTCCTTTTTTTAGCAGCAAGATCTCAACTGGTTAGAGAAAAAATTATTCCAAGTATCAAAAAAGGAAAAATAGTTATTTGTGATAGATATTACGATAGTACGCTTGCTTATCAGGGTTATGGAAGGGGATTGGATAAAAATATAATAAATAATTTAAATATATTTGCAATAAATAACATAATACCAGCTATAACTTTTATTTTAGATGTTAATGCTGAAGTTGCATACAGTAGAATATCAGGAAATAATGTAGATCGAATGGAATCTGAAGGAATTTCTTTTTTAGAGAAAGTCTCAAAAGGATATAAGCAAATCGCAAAATCTAATGAAGAAAGATGTAACATAATTAATTGTAAAAATAAGGATAAATTTATTATTCACGATGAAATTATGATTAAAGTAAATAATTATATACAGAAAGAAATATTATGAAAAGTTATATCGTTTGTTTAATAGTGTTGTTGTCATTTTCATTTTCAAAAGAAAAGAAAGAATTAGAGTTTAATAATAATGAGAATTATGAGGACTATATTAAGCTTTTTGAGAGCTCATTTAATAAATTAAAAGTCAATTTTGTTGATTCTATCAATGAATCTGAAATGATTAAGTCAGGAATTAAAGGAATGATGAAAAATTTAGATCCTTATACAAAACTATTAGAAGATAATAGTCTTGAAAGTTTTGATATATTAAGAAAAGGAAAGTATGGTGGTGTCGGAATTCAAATTGGTTTAAGAAGAGATACACTGACTGTTTTAGCACCCATGGAAGATAGTCCTGCTTATTCTGAAGGAATAATAGCTGGTGATAAAATAATGAAAATTGATAGTACTTTTACTAAAGGATTAAATGTATCAGATGCTTCGAAAATAATAAAAGGAGAAGTTGGTTCAGCTGTGGTTCTTGGTATCTATAGACCATCAACAAAAGAAAAAATAGATTTTGAGTTAAAAAGAAGTAGTATTATTGTAAAGCATGTGCCTTATTGGGGTGTTGATAAAGATAATATTGGATATATAAGAATAACAAGATTTTCGAGAAATGCATCAAAAGATTTCAAAAAAGGTCTTGAGGAATTGCAGAAGCAAAATATAAAAGGTTTGGTTATCGATTTAAGAGGTAACTCTGGAGGCCTGCTTAGTAATGCTATAAATATTCTTGATTATTTATGTGAAAGAGGAGAACTTTTATTATTTTCAAAAGGGAAAACTAACAGGTCAAATAAAGAGTGGAAATCAAGGAGAAAACCAATATTAGATATCGACACTCCTATTGTTGTTTTAGTAAATAAGGGCTCTGCTTCAGCAAGTGAGATTGTTGCTGGAACATTACAAGACTTGGATAGAGCAGTTATTATTGGACAGAATACATTTGGAAAGGGATTGGTGCAGCATATGTATGATTTGAATGATACAATGACTTTGAAAATAACAACCTCGAAATATTATTTGCCTTCTGGAAGGTTAATACAAAAACAAGATTATTTAGATAATGGATTTTTAACAGATGGTCTTGATAAAATCGATAGTTTATTTACTACTAAAGGAGGTCGCAAGGTGAAAGGGGGAAATGGTGTAGTTCCTGATATTAAAACTAAAAGAAATACTCTATCACCTTATGTCCAAGAGCTATGGAGACAAGGGGTATTCTTAAGTTTCGCTGCATCCTATGTTCCTTTTAATAAAGATTTAACAACTCCAGTTATTATAGATTCAAAAATTATGAAAGACTTTAAATTATTTATTAATGACTATAAGTTAGAGTATAAGTTAAAGGGTGAACAAGAATATTTAAATTTTATTGATAAAATGAAGCAATCACCTATATCAATCAATAGATTCTCTAAAAATATTTATATTAAAGAATCAGTTAATAAAAGTTTTATTGATAAAAATTCTAATTTTAATTATTTTGATGAAATTAAAAAAGTCCAATTTTCACTTGAAGAAAATCAAAAATGGATTAAAAATGGATTAGAAAGAGAACTATCAAAAGTTATTGCTGGTGAAAAAGAAAGAATAAAAGCTAGTTTAAATGAAGATAAAGAATATAAAAAAGCAGTAGATTTAATCTTAAGTTTAAAAGAATATTACACTATTCTAGAGTTTTAATAAAATAAATAGTGATTTAATGTTCATTAATGACTAAATTTGCTAGCTTTATTTATGTTAGATATGGGTCGGTTAGCTCAGTTGGTTAGAGTGCTACGTTGACATCGTAGAGGTCACTGGTTCGATTCCAGTATCGACCACGTAATTAAAATTTAAGGAGTAACGATAGCTAAAAAAAATAAAAGAAATAAGTATAGAATAAATGATAAAATTTTTTCTAAGGAAGTAAGACTCATTGATAGTAGTAATGAGCAAAGAGGATTATTAAGTTTAGATAAAGCTCAAGAAATTGCAAATAATTCAGGTTTAGATTTAGTAGAAATTTCTCCAAATTCAAATCCACCTGTATGTAAGATTCTTGATTATGGTAAATTTCTTTATGAAATAGAAAAACAAGAAAAGCTAAACAAAAAAAAACAACATGTTGTTCAGGTTAAAGAGATTAGAATTAGACCAAATACAGGAGATCATGATTTAATTACTAAGCTTAAAAGAGGTCAAAAGTTTTTAGAAAATGGTGATAAATTAAAAATTACAGTTATGTATCGTGGTAGAGAATTTTTTAGTAGAAAAGAAGATGGAATTGAGACTTTAAATAAAGTCGTTGAAGTTTTAAAAGATATATCTTTTATAGATAAGCCGGTAGATTTGCAAGGACGAAGAGTTTCAATTGTTTTAAGTCCTAAATAAAGGAGAAAAAATGCCAAAAATGAAAACAAAAAAAAGTGCTGCAAAAAGGTTTAAAAAAACTGGCACAGGTAAATTAGTTTATAATCAGTGTGGTAATAGGCATTTATCAACAAAAAAAAGTAGTAAAAGAAAAAGACAGTTAAGAAAAAGTAAAACATTAAGTTCTGCTATGACCAAAAGAACTAATAATATGCTTTAAACTATGAAAGGATAAGATTATGCCAAGAGCTAATAGTAGTGTCCCAAGGCATAGAAGACACAGGAAAATAGTTAAGCTAGCAAAAGGATATAGAGGTGCTAGAAATTCAAATTTCAAAACTGCTAAAGATGCAGTAGAAAAAGGTCTTTTATATGCTTACAGAGATAGAAGACAAAAAAAGAGAATGTTTAGAAAACTTTGGATTATGAGAATAAACGCTGCTGTTAGAAATAATGGTTTGACATATTCCAAATTCATATCTTTATTAAAAGAAAAAAATATTGATTTAAATAGAAAATCTCTGGCATTCATGGCTGTAAATGATCCAGATGGATTTTCAAATATTGTTGACTCTGTAACTAAGTAATTGTGTCAATAATTGATGACATAAGTAAAATTAAGTCAAATTTTAAGTCTGATTTAGATTTATTAAATTTAAAAAAAATAAATTCAGACGATATTAAGTATAAGTATTTAGGAAGAAAAGGTCTAGTATCTAATTTATATTCACTTCTATCATCAGTTGATAATGCTGAAAAACCTCTAGTTGGTAAAAAAATCAATCAATTAAAATTAGATATTTCTGATAAGCTAAACAGTCTAAGCAAAACAAGAAAGTTAGATACCAACAAATCATTAGACCTAGATTATTCACTACCAGGTATTAGTTACAATCCAGGAAGTATTCATCCCCTAACGTTAATCATTCAAGAAATAAAAGATATTTTTAATAAAATTGGTTTTTCTAATATATATGGTTCTGAAGTTGATACTGATTATTATAATTTTGAAGCATTAAATATCCCAAAGCACCATCCAGCAAGAGATATGCAAGATACTTTTTATCTCAATAATCATTCATTGTTAAGAACTCATACTTCAAGTAGCCAAGTTCATTTTATGGAGAATAATAATCCTCCTATTAGAATTTTAAGTCCTGGAAGAGTTTATAGAAATGAAGATATAAGTGTCAGGAGTTATTGTTTGTTTCACCAAATTGAAGGTTTATATGTTGATAAAAATGTATCTTTTTCAGATTTAAAAGGTACACTAGAATATTTTGCAAAACAATTTTTTGGACCCAAAACTAAGATACGATTCAGGCCTTCATATTTTCCTTTTACAGAACCAAGTGCTGAAATGGATGTTTATTGGGGTTTAAATAGTGATTCAGATTATAGAATTACAAAAGGTACAGGATGGCTTGAAATACTTGGTTGTGGTATGGTAAATCCTCAAGTTTTTAAGTCAGTTGATTATGATGTTAAAAAGTGGAATGGGTATGCATTTGGTCTTGGCATTGAACGAATAGCAATGCTAAAATATGGAATAGATGATATAAGATTACTCTTTGATGGAAATATTAATTTTTTAGGTCAATTCAAATGAAAATTTCAAGAAATTGGCTAGAAAACTATATAAGTTCAGATAAAACTGATAATCAGTTGGTAGATATGTTTACTCAATTAGGCTTAGAATGTACTGTTTCTAGTTATAAAAATAATTTTTCGGGTATTTATGTTGGAAAAGTTGTTAAATGTAAAAAACATCCTAATGCAGATAAGCTAAAATTATGTGAAATAGCTGTAGGTAATGATATTAAAGAAATTATTTGTGGAGCACCTAATATTAAAAAAGGTTTAACTGTTCCAGTTGCTATTATTGGTTCAAAAGTTGGAGATTTAAAGATTAAGAAAGTTAAGATAAGAAATATAATTTCAAATGGTATGGTTTGCTCTGGAAAAGAATTAGGAATAAATAATAATCATAAAGGAATTATGATTTTAGATGATAAGTTAAATTCTGGGATGGATATCATTAAGGCTTTAAATCTAGAAGAAGATAGTATTTTTGATTTCGATATAACACCTAATAGAGGTGATTGTTTTAGTCATCTAGGCATAGCAAGAGAATTAGGAATAATTGAAAAGAAAAATATTAAAATTATCGATACTAAATTAAAAGTAAATAAATTCAAGACATCTGATCTAGTTAAAGTTAAGATCGAAGATAAGAATATCTGCCAGAGATATTCATGTCGAATAATTAAAAATATTAATGTTCAAAATAGTCCTCAGTGGTTAAAAAATAAATTGAATTTAATAGCTCAGAAATCAATCAATAATATTATTGATTTATCAAATTATATTATGTTTGATACAGGACAACCTCTTCACGTTTTTGATTATGATAAGATAGAAGGTAATATTAATGTTAGGCTTGCTAAAAAAGGTGAGGAACTACTGACTCTTGATAATATTAATATAAAGTTATCAGTTGATGATATAGTCATTGCAGATGATAAAAAACCAATAGCTATTGCTGGTGTAATTGGAGGTCTAAATAGCAGTGTTGATCTTTCAACAAAAAATATACTTATTGAAAGTGCAGTTTTTGATGAATTGAAAATAAGAAAAACTTCAAAAAAATATAATTATTCGAAGGAAGCATCAAAAAGATTTGAGAGGGGAATAGACTCTCAAAATACAATTTATTCTATGAATAAATTTTCAACTTTATTGTTAGGTTTAAGTGAAGGAGAGATTAGCTCTGATAATATTGATATTGATAATACTTATGAAAATAAGCTTATCAATTTTGATATGAAAAAATGTAATAAATTTCTAGGTACTGAACTATCAGATGAAAATTTTAAAGAAATATTTAGTAACTTAAATCTGAAAATAAATAACAATTCGAAATATGTTATTCCTTCCTATAGAAATGATTTAAATTTTGAAGTTGATTTGTACGAGGAAGTTGCTCGAGTATATGGTTATGATAATATTCCTTCAAGTATCAATTTTTCAGTTCCTTCAAAATCATTTATAGAAGATAGTGAGATATTAGATTCTAAAATTAGAAATTTTTTATCTTCAAACGGTTTTAATGAGCACTATTCTAACAGTTTATATTCAAAAAATGATTGTGAGTTGAATATTAATTATAAACCAGTGAAATTAATTAATCCATTAAGTAACGAAATGGAATATATTAGAAATTCATTACTACCTGGTTTATTAAGAGCTGTTTCTTTCAATGAAAGAAGAGGAAAAAAATTTATTAAATTATTTGAAATTGGAAATATATCATATGTTGATAATAAGTCCTATAGCAAAACTTCACAAATTAAGAAATTAATGTTAATATGGCGAGGTGATAAGATTAATCATTGGAAAAATCCTATCAAACAAGATTTATTTTCAATAAAAGGTGAAGTAAAATTGATGTTAAAAATGTTAAACATTTCTAACATCTATTTTAAATATAGAAAAAATATTTTAGATATTATGGTTGAAGAAAAAACTATTGGCTATATAAAATTGATAAACAAATCCAAAATTAGTAATTATGATTTATCAAGTAATGTTTATATCTGCTCAATTAATTTAGATTCTTTAAATGATAATTATAATAATAATATAACTTTTAATAAAATTTATTCATTCCCATCCATAGAAAGAGATATATCAATTCTAATTAATAAAAAATATACTAACCAAGAAATTCAAAATATAATTATTAAAAATGGTGGTAAATATTTAAAAGATATCAATTTATTTGATCTTTACGAAGGGGATGGAGTTGCTGATGATTCAAAAAGTTTAGCCTATTCCTTAAAATTCAATTCAAATTCTAAAACTTTAACAGATAAAGAAGTTGATATTTCAGTGAGTAAAATATTAAAGAACTTAAAAAGTATCTATAGTGTAATTCAAAGATAAATTTGAAGGATTATTATGAGTGATAAATTAAAAGTAGTAAAAGTAAATATTCTTGGTCAAGATTACTTTATAAAATCATCTGCTAATCAAACTTATTTTAAGCAAGTTGAAGAATATATAAATTCTAAAACTGAAGAACTAATTCAAAGTGGTTTGAACCCTGATACAGAACAACTTAAAATAGCAGTTTTGGCATGTATGAATATTACCGATGAATTATTTTTATATAAAAATCAAAAGAAAGAAGTCCTTTCTAAAATTGAATCAAAATCTAATGCTCTTTTAGAATTTATTGATGAAAAGCTTAGTTAAAATGTCTTCATTAAAAGTGTTGCTAGGAAAACCTGTAGCAGAAAAAAATTATTCTTTATTAAAAGATAGGATAATAAAATTAAAAAATGAAGGTATAGTACCTAAATTAGTAGTTATTTTAATTGGAAATAATGCTGCATCAAAAATTTATGTTAATTCTAAAGCAAAAATTTTTAAACAATTAAATTGTTATTCTGAAATTGTAAAATTAAAAGAAAATGTTAGTGAGAATCTTCTTTTTAAATTAATTAGTAAATTAAATAAAGATAATTCTATTCATGGTATTTTATTACAATTACCACTGCCTAAACATTTAGATTCCAATAACTTTTTATCAAAAATAAATCCATTAAAAGATGTAGATGGGTTTCATCCTGAGAATTTGGGTTTACTTTTGCAAGGAAATCCTAGATTTATTCCATGTACTCCACTTGGTTGTATCAAAATTTTAGATTATTATAAAATTGATGTAAAATCAAAGCATGTGGTAATTATAGGAAGAAGCAATATTGTTGGTAAACCAATGATGTCTTTACTTTCTCAATCTTTTGAAATTGGAAATGCTACGGTTACAATTTGTCATTCATATACAAAAGATTTATCAAAGTATACTAAATCTGCTGATATTATCATTTGTGCTGTTGGAAAGCCGAATCTAATTAATAAAACAATGATTAAAGAAGGTTGTATTATTTTAGATGTTGGAATAAATAGAGTTAATGATTCTTCAGAAAAAGGTTATCATATTGTTGGTGATATTGATTATAAAAGCGTATCAAATATAGCAGGTTCAATTACACCTGTTCCAGGTGGTGTGGGTCCAATGACAATCTCGATGCTTGTTAATAATACTATACTTGCAGCTGAATTATCTATTCGATAATATAGTTAATACTTACTGTAGGGTTTTTCTTAGGATACAAATATTCATTATCATTTGTATTTTTTAAGCCTATATGATTAAAACATTTTATATAATTATCATATTCAATTAAATATTGGTCTGTATATCCATGTGTTGAATCGTATGAGCATGAAAGAGTTTTGCCAGAACTGATTCGCGTTATTTCAGAATCAATTGTATGTAACTCAATGATTATTAAACCGTGTTTTTTAATATAAGGTTTCCAATTATATAAATGCTCTATAAAATTAGCTA
>CERI01035133.1_pt1 | contig 14413 bp, 15 predicted proteins | sample 350261 | NCBI WGS metagenome assembly CERI01 (sample SAMEA2620979, study PRJEB7988) | marine metagenome | isolation source: saline water (ENVO:00002010), including
TTCAATAGCTTGATAGTTTAAGAGGATATCATTGAGAGTTTTTTTGATAGTTTCCTTTATCTATAGTATTATTAAATATAAATTAATTTTATGAGTTTTGAATAAAAAAAAGCCTCTGCATAAGCAAAGGCTTTAGAGCGGGATGGACGGGGATCGAACCCGCAACTTCCTGCGTGACAGGCAGGTGCTCTAACCAGTTGAACTACCACCCCAAAAATTATTTTTTTAAAAAAATTGATAATGGAATTAAAATGACATAACCAATAAACAATAAAAAAGGAGCCAGTCTTATAGATTGAAAACTATCTACTTTACCTATAGACATTAAAACATACCCTACTATTATTGTTAAAACTCCAATTCCAAAAATCAGATAATTAAATTTATTAAAAGGCCAAACAGGCTCTATGTTATTATTATCTTTACTCACAAGCAAGGAAAATTAAATGAGAATAAGATATGTTTGCAAGAAATAAATAATTAATCAAGAAATAATTTGTTAATTTAATTACACTAATCTATGAAAAATAATAAATTTATATTTCCATTATTAACCATTCTGGTTTTCTTTTCTATTTTCATTTATGCTTTGTTAATGACATGGCCAGTTAGCTGTAACCATATGAATCAGTATGTTACAATTAAAAAAAACTCCAGTGTCAATCAAGTCTCCAAGGTTTTAGAAAATAATTTATGTGTAAATAAAAATCTTTTTAAAATTGCAATTAAATTAACCGGAAATGATAAAAACATAAGATATGGAAGGTATAACTTTAAATCTGTAACAAATATGAAGGATTTAGTTAATTTGCTTACATCGAATAACAAAGAAAAAGTTAAAATTACAGTAATTGAAGGCCTAAGATTAAAAGATGTAGCAATTTATTTGGAGAAAAAATTAAGTATTGATATTAACCATTTTATTGAGCTTTGTTATAATAAAAGTTTTATTTCATCTCTTGGAATTAATGCTTCAAATCTTGAAGGCTATTTATACCCTGACACTTATTTATTATTAAAGAATTATACAGAAAAGGATATTATAAGAGTTATGGTCAGTCAATTTTTATACAATTATAATGAAAATATATTAAAAAATAAGTTAACCATGCATGAAATTGTAACTCTAGCTTCCATCATTCAATGGGAAGCCATATATGATGATGAAATGAGATTAATTTCATCGGTTTATCATAATAGGTTAGATAGGAATATGTTGCTTCAAGCTGACCCTACAGTTCAGTATATTCTACCAGAGAGAAAGAGTAAGCTGCTTAAAAAGCATACTAGAGTTGATAATTCTTATAATACTTATTTATATAAAGGTTTACCTCCAGGTCCAATAAATAGCCCTGGAATAATGGCAATTATTGCAGCAGCTGATCCTGATCAGTCAGATTATTTATATTTTGTTGCAAATAATAAAGGAAGGCATATATTTAACACAACATTTAAAGGTCATTTAAAGTCAAAAAAATAATGGATTTATCAAATTTAAATAATAATCAGAAAGTTGCTGTAGAAAAAATTGGTCTTCCAGTATTGGTATTTGCAGGAGCTGGCAGTGGTAAAACAAGAGTCCTTACATATAAAATAGCTTATTTAATAAATGAAATAGGTTTGCCTCCTGAAAATATTTTAGCGGTTACCTTCACTAATAAAGCAGCTCAAGAGATGAAAACAAGAGTTTTTGAACTTGTGGATAAAGATATCTCAAATATAAATATAGGAACATTTCATTCAATTTCAGCTCATATTTTAAGAAAAGAAATACACTTGCTAAGTTATGCTAACTCATTTACAATTTATGATCAACAAGATTCCAGATCTTTAGTTAAAAAAGTTATGAAAAATTTAAATTTGGATTTAAAACAAATTGAACCAAAATCTATTCAAGCTAGAATTAGCAACGCAAAAAATTCTCTTCAATCTGTTGATTATTTTAAAGATATTAATGATAACTTTAGCGATAAAAAGTTCTATGAAATTTATGGCGCTTACCAAGAAGAACTAAAGAATTCTGATGCTTTAGATTTCGATGATTTATTAGTCTTACCACTAAAGTTATTTAAAGAGTTTCCAGATAGGTTAGAGAAGTATCAAGATAAGTTCCAATATGTGTTGGTTGACGAGTACCAAGATACCAATAAACCTCAATTTGAATTTATTTATTCATTATCATCCTTGCATAAAAATATTTTCGTTGTGGGTGATGATGATCAGTCAATATATGGGTGGAGGGGAGCAGATATTTCTAACATCTTAAATTTCAAGGAAGCTTTTGGTGAGAGTCATATTGAAAAATTAGAGCAAAACTACAGATCTACAAATAATATATTGCAAGCAGCTTGGTCAGTTGTTTCTAAAAATACAAATAGATCTGAGAAAAAATTATGGACAGAAAACGGCTCTGGAGAATTAATTAATCTAATAGAATCTTTTGATGACAGACATGAAGCTAAACAGATTTATAACCTTGTTTTAAAATTTAAAAATAATCTAAATAATATAGCCATTTTATATCGAACTAATTCTCAAAGCAGAATCATAGAAGACAGATTAAGGATAGGAGGTATCCCTTATCAAATTGTGGGAGGAGTTAAGTTTTACGATAGAAAAGAAATAAAAGATATTATTGCGTATATAAGATTTTTAGTTAACAACAATGATTCGATTAGTTTTGATAGGATTATTAATTTTCCTCCAAGAGGAATTGGTAAAACCTCAATTGATAAAATCAATGAATTTTATAGCACAAATTCTGATTCATATTTAGATTTGTCAAACTGTATAGATAATATCTCTGTTGGACCAAAACAGAAACTAGCTCTAAATGATTTTTTAAGTTTAATAAAAAAACACAAGTCAAAAATCGATTCAAATAAAGGTAGTGATATAGTTAAAACAATGATTTCAGATTTAAAGTTAGAGCACTACTATATGAAACAAAAAACAGATGAGTCAATTGATAGATGGAATAATATCCAAGAGTTTCTAAATGGAATAGAAGAATATGAAATAAATAATCCAGAATCAAATTTAGTGGAATACTTAGAGGAGATTTCTTTATTAACTGATATTGATAAATGGAATGATTCAGAAAATAAAGTTACATTAATGACTGTACACAGTTCAAAAGGGTTAGAATTTGATAACATTGTTATTGCAGGATTAGAAGATGGTTTATTTCCTATTGTGAGAGCTTTTGAAGATGATAATATAGAAGAGGAAAGAAGATTGTTTTATGTTGCTTTAACTAGAGCTAAAAAAGTAGTTAATATTAGCTATGCTAAATCAAGAAGACAATTTGGTGGTGCTCCAATGATGACAACTAAGTCTAGGTTTATTAAAGAAATTCCCGAAGAAATTATGAATGTTAATTTGATTAGTAATTCAGGTAGTTCCAATTTTGATAATTTCAAAAATAGTAATTTTAAAAAATATAGTAGTTTGAAATCTACTTCAAATGATAGTATTATCATAAATACTTTAGTAGAACATAAAGTATTTGGTAAAGGTAAAGTTTTGAAAATAGAGGGAGTTGGAGAAAATTCAAAATTAACAATAAAATTCTATAACAACGTTGTTAAAAAATTGATTTTAAAATATGCGAATCTAACAATTATAAAAGGATAGTAATGAATAATAGTTATATAAATGGCTTTAAAGAAGCACTGAAAAAAGAAAATTTAAAATTTACTAATCAAAGATTTTCAATATTACAATTTTTAACTAATAATGATGGACATTATGATTGTGATTCAATAATTGATTACTTAAAAAAGAATAAAATAAAAGTATCTAAAGCAACAGCCTATAGAACGTTAGATTTATTAGTTAAATATGATTTTTGCAGGAAAATGGTATTAGATGATGGAATTGCTAGGTATGAAAATAAATTAGATGCTACTCATCACGATCATATGATATGTATTGATACGGGAAAGATAATTGAATTTATGAGCCCGGAAATTGAAAAAATTCAAGACGATATTGCAAAAGATAAGGGTTATAAAATAATTAAGCATGTTCACCAACTGTTTGTAAAAAAAATATCTTAAATTGAAAATTACTAATATAGAAAATCTGAAAGAAGGAAATCTAGTTTCAAGTTTTCTGATATGCAAAAGATTTAATATTAAAGTATCGCGACTTGGGGACCCCTTTATAGATTTATTATTTGAGGATTCTAGTGGAACTATAAGAGCAAAAATTTGGTCTTTTGTTGATCAATTTATGAGCAAAATCACTATCAATGAAGCATTTGCAGTGAAAGGAAAAGTTATTTCATTTAATCAATCATTAGAAATTGATGTACACCATATATCAAAGGTAGAAAATAAATTGTATGATAAGTATGGTTATAAAAAAGAACTCTTAATAGCAAAGGTAGATGAGAATATTGACGATTTATATGATAACTTGCTATATTATATAAATGATATAGATCACAAGTGTAAAAAAAATATTAAAAGTTTTTTTAAAAAAAATAAAAAGAAAGTTATTTCTATTCCATCTTTAGATAAAAAATATAATTTAAGCGGTGGCTTTTTGTCTCAAATTATTTCTGTTTTAAATTTAAATAAAAAATTATCAAACTCTTATGAATACGATCATAATCTTGTAACAATAGCAATTATTTTTAAAAACATTGGTCTTATAGATTTTTTTAAGGAAGATTTTTATAAAATAAGTTCTGAAGAAATGGTTAAGGGTTATAATCTTTTTAGTCTAGAAATTTTAGATAAAAATTTCAAAAAATATAGTGATATTTATTTACTACTTCAGAATTTAATTTTAAAAAATAAGTTTTCAAATCAATTAGAAATAGATATGGTAAAATATTTTTATAAAATTGATTTATTGATGACAAAACAATAAATGTTTTGTATAAATAATAACTGTCTTTAAATTACCTAAATTGAATTATTTGTTATTTATATTACTAACTTGTTTGGCCGCATTTTCAAGAATTGCACCACATCCACCAAACTTTACTCCAATACTATCTATTGCATTATTTTGTGGTATTTGTTTTAGAAGTAAATTTATTTTCTTAATTCCTCTTTTTTCGATGCTAATTTCAGATTTCTTTATTGGCTATCATTCAGTTATTTTATATATCTATATTTCATTGCTTATTATCTTTTTTATGGGTAAATATTTATTAAAAGATAAATCTTTATCCTCAACTCTTTTGTTATCTGTATCGAGTGTAATTATATTTTTTATTATTTCAAATTTTGGTGTTTGGGTGATTGGTTATCCTAAAACATTCACTGGTTTTATGGCATGCTATATTGCTGCAATACCATTTCTATCAAATTCGTTAATTTCGACTTTATTGTTTTCTTCTATTTTTCATTACTGTCTTTCTTTCAATGCAAATGAAAGAAAATTTGTGCCTAATAAATAAAATTGAATTTTTTCCTAATTTTTTTTATAGTCGTTCCAAATTATTTGTTTAGTAATACAAATTTTTCTGACAATATAAATTTATTTTTAGACCCCATAAATATCTCTACTTTTGTGTTGGATAAGTACCATCCTAATTATCAATCGGATTTAAATTATTATTCTCTAATTATAGATGGTTCTGTTAATATGCCATTGTATCATATAGATCCGGAGGAAATATACTTTGATTATGAAAGTAATTCTTCTATATCACAATTATCATTTAAACAGAACAAAAATGATAAATATTTCAATACAAGAATAGCAGCATCTAGCGCTATAAATGAATCAACAAAATCAATATTTCAAATAGAATCCAAATCATTAATCGATAATATTAATCAAAATGGTTTTTTAAATATAAATAAAAAATATGAAAATCTTACTTTTGACGTAAGTTACCTCTATCACTACGATGAAGAACCAAATCAGTATAATCTAAACTTAGAAAATAGCCAATTATTAAAAGAAAATGAATCCTTTGTTAGTGGATATAGCCTCAAATATATTTTCAGTAATTTATTTTTTGAATCTGATTTTTCAATACAAACATCTAATCATGTAAGATCAGAGTCATATCTTGTTGATTATCAATATTTATCTTACAACCAAAGGACTGTAGTAAACTCAAATTTATTGCATTATAATTTTAAAAATTTAACATTATTCATTGATAATAAAAATTATGATATAATCTTAGAAGATGACTCTAATGACTTTGGTTTTGTTGACACTGGGTATAATATTAATTCCTTAGGATTAAGTAAAGATAGTGATAATATTCAATTTAAAATTTATGCTAGACTCATTAATGACGTTGTAGAACCAGGGTTCGAATTTAATTATGAATTAAATGATTTCAAGTTTGGCTTTGAGAATGTAAAATACAATAGAGGAATATTAATTGATAATCAACAGATTTATGGAGAATACATATTAACTGAATATGAAAAAAATAACATTAACCTTTCTTATACTTTTAAAAAATATAATACTAGCATAGATTTAGGCAAAATAAAAAGCAGCAACAATTCGTATAATTATTTTCTTTTTGCAGGAGATCTAAATTCTAAATTATTTGATATTGAGTATGATTATTTTAAGTATTTTAATAAGTTAGAAAATCTAGGTATTGATGAGTACATGAATATTGGATTTTGTATTTATCCTTTAAGAAGTAAATACGAATTTGAACTTTATGGTAAATTAAATTTCAATCACTATGTAATAGACAGAGATATTAATCTTTTGACAATGGATGTATTTAATGAAAATATAAATAAACAGCATACACAATTATATAGCTTTGAATTTGGTTTTAATTTCGATTCTTTTATTATTTCTTATAACAGTAAGAACCTATTATCAAATAATGTTATATTTTCAGATAGCATAGTACCATTTAAAAGGTTTGATTATATAAAAATTATTTGGATCTTTAAAGATTAACACAAATGAAAAGAATTACTATCATATCAGCAACCAAAGGGCAAAATTATATTTTATCAAAAAATATAAAATCTCTATTGAAAGATAAAAATTTATATGTTGAGCTTGAAGATTTAGAAAAATATGATATTCCTTTATTTACAGCATCAAATTATACTGATATTAAATTGAATGTGGGTAAAAAAATTTTGAGTTTGGTTAATAAATTGATTGATTGTGATGGTATAATCATTTGTGCACCTGAATATAATGGTTGTATTCCACCTATTCTAGTTAATATGATTTCATGGGTTTCTGTTTCAACACCAAATTGGAGAGATGGTTTTATAAACAAAATTAGTTTAATTGCTTCAAATAGCGGTGGTGCTGCCATTAAATACAATATAGCAATGAAAAATCAACTTGAGCATCTTGGTTCTGTTGTATATCCGCGCTTTATTTGTGTTAATGACAATAATCCATTAGATTCTGTATCTGTAAAAAAAATATTAAAAGATTTTATAAACCTGTTATAAAATTTATAATTTTTTTTTTAAATTAGTAAACTTGTGTAATTAAAAATAAACTTAAATAAGGTAATTCTAATGAGCGATTCACTAAAAAATTTCAATAACGATAACTTTGATTCAGATGTTCTTAAATCAGAAAAAACAGTATTAGTTGATTTTTGGGCTGAATGGTGTGGACCTTGCAAGATGTTAACACCTGTTATTGATGAGATTGCTTCTGAGAATGAAAATAAATACTTAATCGGTAAAGTAAATGTTGACGAATGTCCTGATATTGCAGCAAAGTATGGTATCAGAAGCATTCCTTGTTTGCTTTACTTTAAAAATGGAAAAGTAGAAAAACAAACGGTAGGTGTTATTACTAAATCTGAAATTCAATCTACTTTAGAAAGTATATAGTAAATGAAAAGAAATATTATAATTGTAGGTAGTGGTCCATCTGGATATACAGCTGCTTTATATGCTGCTAGAGCTAATTTAAATCCTTTGCTATTTGAGGGATCACAGCCTGGTGGTCAATTAACTATTACAACTGATGTCGAAAATTATCCTGGTTTTCCAGACGGTGTTATGGGACCAGAATTAATGGAAAAATTTAAAAAACAAGCTGAAAGATTTGGTACTGAAATCAAAAACCAAATGATTGATAAGGTTGATTTTTCTGGAGATTCATTGAAATTATGGTCAGGTGCTGAGGAATTTTCTGCTCATTCAGTCATAATATCTACTGGAGCTTCTGCCAGATTACTAGGTCTTGAATCAGAGAAGAAATTAATGGGCTATGGTGTATCAGCATGTGCTACATGCGATGGTTTCTTTTTTAAGGACAAAAAAGTTTTTGTAGTTGGAGGTGGAGATAGTGCGATGGAAGAGGCTGTTTTCTTAACTAAATTTGCTTCTTCTGTTACCATTATACATAGGCGTGATTCATTTAGAGCATCTAAAATTATGCAAGACAAAGCGCTTAATAATAAAAAGATTGATGTACTGTGGAATTCATCAGTTCTTGATATGCTTGGCGAGCCAGATGAAGGTGGTTTAAAATCTATACTTATTAAAAATACAATTGATGGTAAAGAATCTGAAATTAGTGCTGATGGTTTATTCTTAGGTATTGGACATACTCCAAATTCTGAAATTTTTAAAGATTACATTGATTTAAATGATAAGGGATATATTCAAACATTTAATAATTCCACTGAGACTTCGAAAAAAGGTGTTTTTGCTGCTGGAGATATAATGGATCCTATTTATAGGCAAGCGATTACAGCCGCTGGTTCTGGATGTATGTCTGCTCTTGATGCAGAAAGATTCTTAGAAAATCTTCATAGTTAGTATTTATATTTAAAATTTTAAAGGTGTGTATGAAAAACGTAGTTATTCTATCTAATGGTCCCGGTTTACCGGAAATCATTAAAAAATATGGACATTCATCGGATTGGATACCTAATATTGTTTCAAATGATAATATAAACTTTATAATAAAAAAGGTTTACGAAAATGATTTTGAAATAGATTTAAATGCTGATGCTTATATCCTCACAGGTAGTAAGTATTCTGTTTATGATGATGTTGATTGGATTTATAAATTAAAAGATTTTACCAAGTTACTTGTTGATAATAATCGTTATATCCTTGGTATATGTTTTGGTCACCAAATTTTAGCTAATTGTTTAGGTGCTGATGTAAAAAAAAACAATCTTGGTTGGGAACTTGGCTCATACAAAATAGAACTAACAGAAAAAGGTTTATGCAACGCTCTTTTTAATGGTTTTTCTTCCTCAGAAATAGTCTATGAAAGTCACCAAGATACAGTTTTAAATTTACCTGCAGATATTGATGTGCTTGCTTCATCCGATAAATCAAATCAATCTTTTTCTTATAAAAATAAAGTTTTTGGCGTTCAATTTCATCCAGAGTTTTCTAAGGAAGTCACTAGAATGCTTATGGACTTGAGGATTAAAAAAGGAGTATCGATTGATTCTGACATTTTGTTAGAATCCGATAAATCTTTTTCTATACTAAATAATTTTTTAAACATTGCAGGAGTTAATTAAATGAATAAACCGATATACTCTTTTAAAAATTTAAAGTTTTCAAAAGATAATAAATTATTTTTAGATATTAGAAAGTTTGATATACACAGGGGCTCCTGTTATATGTTTACTGGCGATATGGGCTCTGGGAAATCATTGATTTTGGATATTCTGTCTAAGAATATTAATAAATATAAAGGATCTTTATTTTACGATTCTAACGATTTAAATAATATCTCAAAAAGTTCTTATAAGAAAGATTTCTCAATAGTAAATCAGCAAGAGAGAAAGCCTTTTTTTGGTTCTGTTCACAGCTATATTTACAAGTATGTTTTATCAAAGAATGAAAAAACAAAAGCTAAAAAGTATACTGATTCTATAATTAGTAAAATGAATTTAAAGTATATACAATCTGAAAAAATTAGAAGTTTAACTCCTAATCAATTCAGATGGGTTGATCTTTCTGCAAAAATTGCAGCTAATACTAAAGTTTTATTTATTGATGAAATTGATAGTGGTTTTGGTCGTCAGCGTTTAAAGATTTTATCGAAGGTTCTCTACAGAAAGTGTAATTACGATGGAGTAACTTTAGTTTCAACTTGCTCAGATTTTCAAGGCTTTACTAATCTAACTTCTGTGCTAATCTCACTTAATAATGGAAGAATATCTAGCATAAGATCTAAAAATAAAAGAAAATAACATTTGAATTTCAAAATAAATAAGTTTTTAAATGTAATAACTTTTTTACTAATTTCATTTTTTATTTACTCATACACCTCCTTCAAAAATTCTATATTAAATAATCATTTTGAATTGAGAAATATTGAACTCATTATTGATTCAGATATTGAATATGTCCAATTGTTTAATGAGAAAATAAATCAATATGATGATTTGGTATGGTACTCTTACATAGATAATTCGAATGATATCTTAATTTATAATTCACTTAAAAATAAATCCATTGAAGAGCTCAAAATTTATGAGCAATTATTTAGGAACTCATCAATAGATAATTTTTTAATAAATTTAATCGAGATTGAATGGTCAGATGATGAATTTATTGATCATATAAATATTTTATCTCAATTTATTGATACTCTTTATGAATATGTTAATTTTTCTAAAATAGACAATGAAATAGGTACAAAAATAATCAATGCTTTATTAAATATTGATAATTTAAAGTTTAATAAAGAGCATAAGATTATTATTAAATCAAATAAATCATTCTCAAATCATTTTAAGTTTATAAAAGATTACAATCGGTTCTATGATTTTATTAATACTATTGATGATTCAAATATTCGTATAAAAAAAATAAATTTTAATAATGAATTCTTGTATAATCAATGTAGTGAAAGTGCGTTGGTGAATACAAGACTGGAATTAAATAACTGTATTATTTGTTACTCCAAGACAATTAAAGAAATTCAGGATTCAATTAATGAATTGAAAAATCTAAATATTGATTTTAGATCTAGCACCATATTAGACCTTATTATCACTGAAGATATTTCAGGCGATAAGTATAAGTTGATTAATAAAATTTTAATCAATTCAAATAATTTTAAAAAAATTGAAAAACCCGAATTGAATAAGTTTATAGATTTAATGGTTGATCTTGAGAGCACCATACTTAATTTAGAAAAATTTAATAATGAGTTAAGTGATTCAATTTATAAAACCAAAATGATTATTGATTTTTATCAAAATAGTATAAATAATTATTCTTACTATTTTAATTTAGCTAATAGCTATAATAAAACAATAAAAAAACATATTGATTTAGTCGCAAATACAGAGAAATTTACAGAAGATAAATTAAGCTTATTTGTAATTAATGATTATAAAAGAAATGGAAGCTATATATCTAGGCTATTTATAAATAATGAGGATTCAGATTTACTTAATAAATCCTTTAATTTTGAAACATCAGTCAAGTAATGTTTAAAATTAAAAATAAATATTTATTATTTCTTTTATGTTTTAATGCAGTACTTGGAAGTGGTGTTTTGTCTGATTTAGACAATTTTTCTTTATATAGTTCGTATTCATTGTTTTCATATAAAGAAGATTTTATTTCTGAATCTTTAGAACTAGTAAATACAAGGCCGCACTATAGTAATATTTCAATTGGTTTAATTTATAATGGAAAATATGAATTAAGATTTAATCATATAAATAATTCTAGTCCCAATAATATTTATAGTCTTCCATTTAAAGATGAATTTATATCTGTCAATATTAATTATCACATTAAAAAGCTTGATTACATAGATTTTAAAATAGGCCTTAGTACGATGGAAGCAATTAATAATCAATATTCAAGTTCAGCATTTTTATTCGGATCCTATAAAGATATAAATTATTTTAATAATCCAGTAGTAATATACTTTGATTATAAAAATTCAACACATAGTTGTTTGACCTGTGATTTAGTTGAAACTAGTAATTTTTCATTTGGTGGTAAAGTTAAGTTGTACGTTGATAAATTAGATAATAATGAATTAAAAGATATTATATTTTTAGGATTAACATTAAATACTAATGATTTTAATAGGTATTATTTTGGTGTTAATTCAGGCCTCTTCATACCGATTAAATAATTTTATCTTTACATACAGCTCTTATTTTTATATATTATACCGACTGGTCGGTATGTAAATATTGAAAAATAACACTAAAGATAATACTAAAACTCAAATTTTAGAAGCTGCTCTGCATGTTTTTGTTAAAAGCGGCTATTCTAAAACAACAATGGATGATATCGTTAACGAATCGGGTCATAGTAAAGGAGCTATATACCATTACTATAGTAGTAAAAAAGACCTTTTTTTATCTCTTATTGACTATTGGGAGAATTACTTTTTTAAAAATATAATAAATAAAGATTTATCTGATAATAATCCTGACGCATTATTAAGAGATATAACGTCAGATGTTATTAAAACATTTAAATCTAGCAAACATGTTTTTTTAGCTGAATTAGAGTTTTGGTCTTTATCTAATCATGATTTAGATGTTAGAAAAAAAACAACACAGTTATACTCTAAATTAATTGAATTATTTAGATCTATAATTTCTAAGGGCGTAAGTAATGGAGATTATAAAAAGATTGATTTGGATGTTGCTGCGTTATCTGTGATGACAGCTTTACAAGGTGTTATTTGGTTTAGTATTTTTGATAAATCAAATATATCTGCTGAAAAGTATTTAAATGATGTTATTGAATTTATAATTCACGGATTTAAAAAATAAGGAATAAATATGGACTCTAAAGAAGAAAAGTTTGATTATAAAAAAAATATTAATAATATAGATTATGACAAATTATATGGTTTAGGAGGTTCTTTTTTAGTTTCTCCTATAGAGAAATCTAAAACATTTTCTAAAGAGATGTTTTCAGAAGATCAAAAAATGTTTGCAGATGCTGCTTATGATTATGCTACAAATAGATTGAAACCTCTAAAAGATAAGCTATCAACATTAAATAAAGATTTAACCTTAGAAATTTTTAAAGAACTTGGGGAAATGGGTTTTTTAGGTGTTGATATGCCAGAAAAGTATGGTGGTTCAAATCTGGACAAAACTACAGCAGCTATTATCGTTGACTATCTATCTTTTTCTGAGTGTGGTTCAATGATGGTAACATTAGGAGCTCATACCGGTATAGGAGCTTTACCCATTGTTTGGTATGGAACTAATGCACAAAAAGAAAAATATTTACCAAGAATGGCATCAGGCGAATGGCTGGCTTGCTTTGCTTTAACTGAACCCAATGCTGGCTCTGATGCTATGAATGGTGAGTCTACTGCTTACTTAAATGAAGATAAAACTCATTATATTGTTAATGGACAAAAAATTTGGATTACCAATGGTTCATGGGCTAATTCATGTATTGTTTTTGCTAAAGTATCAGGTAAAATGACAGCTTTTATTGTTGACAAAGATTGCGAAGGATGGGTAATTGGAGCTGAAGAGAAAAAAATGGGCATTAAAGGTTCTTCAACTGTTACAATGTATTTTGAAAATTGTAAGGTTCCTGTTGAAAACTTACTTGGTTCAGTAGGTGAGGGTGGTCATATTGCTTTAAATTGTTTATATGCCGGAAGATGGAAACTAGGTTTTTCTTCTTCTGCGGGGTCTATGAGTTCCATTAATGGTTCTTATAATTTTGCTAAAGATAGAAAACAATTTTCTCGATCAATATTAAAGTTTGATATGATTAAAAATAAATTTGCAAATATGATAGCAAGAACATGGGAATCTGATACTATTAATTATGCTACTACTGGTTCTATTGATGATTCAATTAAAAAATTAAATGTGGAAGATCATGATTATTATATAAAAGTTCAAAAAATTACAGAAGATCATGCTATCGAAGCCAGTATCTGTAAAATTGTTGGTTCTGAGGCTCTTGCTTATTGTGCAGATGAAGGTGTCCAGATTTTTGGTGGTTCTGGATTTTGTGAAGAATATCCAGCTGCTGGTGTATATAGAGATGAAAGAATAAATAGAATTTTTGAAGGAACAAATGAAATCAATCGTTTGATTATATCTGGCACTGTTTTGAAAAAAGCTATTTTAGAAGAACTTCCTATTAGGGATGTTTTAATAACTAGAAGAGAAAAAATGTGGACTAATAATAAATTTGATGATAATATTAGTAAAGAAGCAGATGTTATTGAATATTGCAAGTCATTAGGTTTAGTAGTGTTAGATGATATAATAAATATTTATGGTCAAGATTTTAAGAATAAGCAGTGGCTGATTGAGCCATTCGCTGATATTATTTGCTCTGTTTCTATTATGCATAATTGTTTTCTAAGATATAATCAGTTAAGCATTGGAAATCACAAAGATAATACTTTATCAGTATTAAAGCTTACTGTAAGCCATCATTTTAATAAGGTTCTATCAAGAGTAAAAACAATTAATTCTCACATATGTGAATTG
>CERI01101517.1_pt1 | contig 14411 bp, 14 predicted proteins | sample 350261 | NCBI WGS metagenome assembly CERI01 (sample SAMEA2620979, study PRJEB7988) | marine metagenome | isolation source: saline water (ENVO:00002010), including
AAGAAAAAACGGAAATTGAGAAGACTTCTCCTGAAAAGGATATGAAAGATATTAAAACTTTAAAAGATATCAATGAAAACAAAGACGAAATAACTGATGATATACAGACTGAAAGTGAATATATCGATAATTTTGTAAAAGACTACAAAGTTCAATATTACAAAACTATTGAAAATGTGAAAAATAGAAATGAGAAAAAAAATGAGAAACAAAGTGATAGTAAAAATGATAGTCCTGAGTCAGATTCTTTAAAAAATTTGCCAGATAGATTCGCTCATGACTCATTGGAAATTTCGTCTCCCGAAGATTCAAAAGAAGATTCAAAAGAAGATTCAAAAGAAGATTCCAAAGAAGATTCCAAAGAAGATTCCAAAGAAGAGACTCATTTGAAAGATGATAAGTTTGATAAGTTTGATAAGGTTGATAATATTATTCTGGATATTTTTAATACAGAATCTGAAATTGAATTGAAGTCAACTCAAAATAGAACAAGAACAGAAAGTTTAAATTTAGAAAATTTAGAAAATTTAGAACGTAATATGACAGATAACGGGAATGACAAGACATCTTTAACCAAATACAACTCAGAAAGTAATATCCATGATGTGGGAGATAACAAAAATAAAAAAAATAAAATTATAGCTTATCCAGTAAGAAAATGGAAAGTTAAAATGAAAAACACTATCAGTAGATTTTAGTAGAAATCAGTGAGAATCATTCAATGACGTATATAGTTAAATTCGTAACTTTCCGTTATTCTTCTCACTAACTCAACAACTCTTTTTCGAAATTCAATAAAAGATGTCATCATAGCAAAGGCAATTATTATTCCTCCATTTGTTTCATTTATAGAAAGATGTTTATAATTATAAACTCCTTCTAAAGGAAATGGTACAGATCTAATAAACTTTCGTAATATATTAGAAAATATCATTATTATGAATGCTTGTAATGCGATTTGTAATATTAATTCTACATTTTTAAGAACCTCAACTTTTTTCCTTTTATAAAGTCTTTGAAAAAAAGCGTTTAAAAACGATACCATAGTTACGGCTCCGAAAAGATAATAAACACCTAACAATCCTATATCAAAATATTTAATTACATTTCGCATAAACTCTTCAAAGACAATCATTCTTAATTTATGTACCTATTAAAATTTTGGATTTTCACAATGAGTCATCATAAAAATTTGGAAATTTCCGCATTATAAATTCGATATTTTTGCGTGAATTTATAGTTTTAAATATCATTACTTAGATTTAGATTTTATTTTATTTATTTTAAAAAATTTAGGTTTTTGAATGATTAGAACAGAATTTGTGAAATAGCAATAAAAGTTGTCATGTTTGAAAAAAAGTATTAAAACACAAAATATTTTATATCGATGGCATCAATAACACATTTTATCAATCCTACGATTATCAATATTGATGGTGTGGATACAAAAGTGGAAGACATTTTATCTATGAATTATATACCGGTTCATGTGGTTTATGACTTGTTGGAGTATCTAATCTTTTTAATATGGGGGACGGAAGACCATACAACCTAAGAATAGGAGAGTATCTAATCTTACAATTAATATTACAGTCGGTGAAAAGTCCGTTTCCGTGTTGGTAATGAAGGTCCAGTTGACTCCGTAATTGTAGTATCATAACTACCTCATTCGAATGCCTTCTGGATTAAGACAGCACTTACCACTGGAAATGGTGATACTGTCTTACCAACCCAAGTTGAAAATAACGGAACTCAATACGGTGATGTTATTTTCATTCCATCTACTCCTGGAACCTACTATTATGTTTCTGAAGCCAATACTTCGCATTCTGGAGATATTATTGTATCGTCTGCTTAATTGTAATTTGATGTAAATATTTGGTGTAAAATAAAATTTTCTATTTTTTAATTTCATAAATTAAACTAAATTTTCAAATTTATATATATGAATACTTTGGTTTCACTAGTTGACAATAAACGCACTGATAAAAATACCAGACACAGGTATTTACCTCTCTATAATAGATTATTATAACGTTTAAGACATAGTGCTTCTAATGTTCTTGAGATTGGTCTTGGAGAGAACAATAATGACTGTAATGGTGGAAGTATTCGTTTATGGGTAGATTACTTCACAAAAGCCAAAGTACATGGTGTAGATATATTAGATCGTGAATTATACGTCACAGGTTGGGATCAAGAATGGTGGAATCAATTATTAAGTGAACCCCGAGTAAATATAAATTTTTCCACAAATGCGTATGATAAAAAATTTACCGATTCATTAAGTCATTTGAAATTTGATGTGCTTTTGGACGATGGACCTCACACATTGGAGTCTATGATTCAATTTATAGAACTTTATCTTCCACTTCTTGCTGACAATGGAGTATTCATTATCGAGGATATCAAAGATCCATCATGGTTTGATGTTTTAAGAAGAAAAACTCCCAGACATTTACATAAATTCATAAGAACATACGATCTGAGACCTCAACGTCCTCATAATAAAAATAAAGATGATTTAGTATTTGTTATTGATAAGTCCGTGTAAATAAATCACACAAATTGATAAAAAAAATTATAAATACAAAATTATGAATAAAAAATATAAATAAAATATCGGAAGGTATTATGGTTGTTGTTATACGTTCTTCAAGAAATGTGGGTTTTTATAGTGGTTTGCTAGGACTTATTTACAATGCATTTATTCATATTAAAAACGATGAAATACCATATATTCTTTGGAAAAATCCAAAATATATGGCAGATGAAAACGATAACGTCTTTGATTACTTCTTTAATCAAAAAGGTCAAATGCCAATACATAAGAATTTTCAAATTGTTGAAGAAAATGGCATTCGTCCAAGTAAAATTTTACATATTGCTCGTCAGAATAACAAAAGTTTCAGAGAACAAATGCAGATTATGTTTGAAACAGTATGTGATATCAAAAAGGAATATAAAGAAATAATAGATGATTTAGTATCTAATTTTGATCTCTCACATAAAAAGGCGATTCATATAAGACGAACAGACCGTTTTGTTGGCGGAAAAGGTCTTGTTTATGCTGGCCCAGATAATCAAACCATCTTTTTTCATTTACGTAATAAAAAAGAAAATGATTTTTATATTGCTACGGATTGCACGGATACTTACGAATATTTTAAAGAACACTTTGACTGTTTTTCGTATGCCTCTATCCGGTCTCAAAAGACACGTGGTATTCACGCAAATAATAACATAGATGAGAAAAACAAAAATATTGCTATTGAATGCTTTATTGAGGGTATGCTTTTATCAAAATGTTCATTCTTATATCGAATGACTAGTAATTTTACAATATTTGCTTTATGTGTAAATTCTCAAATTGGTTTTGAAGATCTTTCTCTTACACATAAGAAAAAAATTATGGAAGACCTCTCACTGGACTCTTTATTTATTGAAGATTTCCTAAGCAAATAAGTACTATTTTCTTTATATTTTTTTTGTTTTTATTTATTTTATTTGCGTTAAAAAAACTTAAAGTGAAATAAGTAATAAAATAATATTTATGTTTCAATCAAAGGATGATACACTGTATAAAGAATTAGGATTAGATAGAAGTGCTTCAACTGATGAAATTAAAAAAGCACATCGTAAATTAGTTTTAAAGCATCATCCTGATAAAGGAGGTGATCCGGAAATGTTTAAAAAAATCCAAGCAGCGTACGACGTTTTATCAGATCCTGAAAAAAAAGAGAAATACGATAACTTTGGTTTGGAAGGTCTACAAGAAGATGGTGGTATGTCATCAAAAGATGGAGTTGATATTTTTGATATGTTTTTTGGACGTGGGGGTTCCCCATTTGGAATGCCAAATATGAATCGCAATCGTGGTCCACGCAAAGGTAAAGACACTCAATATTCTATTTCGATAACATTGAAAGATATTTATCTTGGAAAAAATGTCAAGATGGGAATAAATAGAAAAGTAAAAGATGAAGAACCCCAAAAATGTGGTACGTGTGGTGGTTCTGGTCGCAAAACTATGACAGTGCAAATTGGACCAGGTATGATTCAACAGATGGTCGGTCAATGTAATAATTGTGATGGCTTGGGATATCAATGTAAAATGAAAACAGAAAAGAAAATAATTAATTTACAAATTCCCAGAGGTACGCCTGAAAATAATATTATAAAAGTTTCTGGAGCAGGGAACGAAATTCCCGGGATGATTACAGGAGATATATTGTTTAAAATAGATTTAAAAAAGAGTGATGCATTTACTAAAAAAGGACATGACTTATATACTAAAATAAATATTTCTCTCGCAGAGGCATTTAATGGATGCAAATTAGCAATAACTCATTTAGATGATCGAATTTTGAATATTTACTCATCTCCTTTAAGAATTACAAGTTTTGATGAGCCCGTAGTGAAAATATTAAAAAATGAAGGTATGCCTTTACCAGGTCAGGATAAATACGGAGATCTTTACATTGTTTTTCAAATAATGTATCCAGATTTATCGAAACTTACAGTAGATGAAATGAATACATTTCTCAAATTTCTACCGGACCCTATGAACTCTCATCATTCCAATGGCTCTAAAACAATTTCGAAATTGGAAGATGCTGACAAAAAATTTGTAAATGCCAATAAACATTCTGATAACAATGAAGAACAATTCCAACAACAATGTAATCAAAGCTAAAACGAGAATTTGATTACCATCCTGTAAATAGAATTTCTTCTTTGGAAATTGATGGCAAATTAAGAAAATCTTTTATTTTCTTTCTTGAAGGGTGTCGTTCAGCATTTTGTGCATATTCTAGTAAATCAGGTCTAGAACACTTTTTTACCAAAAACGTTGGATAAGTTTTTAAATAATCCCATTCATAATTATTATAAAAAGCATTCACAATTCTTTTTTTCGTCCAATTGTCAAAATCTGTATCTTGAAGTTTACTTCTATACCATGATTGTATTTTCTCAGCATAATTTTCTAATTTCTTAAAATCTTTGTTGTTTTTCTTATCAATTTTGTAAATGGAATCCATGTAAGAAAGATATTCGCGAACATTCAATATAACTTCTATTGGAATATTCTTGTTGTAATAATGATTCATGATGATGGTTTTTATTAATTTGAATTGATTTGAATAGATTTTAACTTCATTAGATGAATCGTTATTCATTTTTTTATTGTTTTATCCTACTTTGTATAAAAAATTTTATATAGAATATAGTATTCAGTAAATGGATGAGCTTCTCGCTCATAAAATAATTATAAGTGCATTACAGTTAAAACTACTCCCAATCGTCCAAGAAATCAAGTTGTTTCATAAATTCAAATTCACTAGAAAAAATTGGCTTCTTTTTTATAAAATGCACGAAGAAAATGTGATAGAACTCTTTGAAAGTCGTGAAAAAAGACAAAACGCACTCTATAAGTTTAATTCTGTATTTAGAACGGCTTCTTTTATAAATTTATAATTTTTATAAAATGGAATGAATAGAATAAATGGAATAAATGGAATAAATGGAATAAATGGTATAGATGAGAAGTTCTTTACAGATTCGTGAAAATTAAAATATGGTAAATAAAATTGGTATAAAAGGTCGAATCTTTTGTTATATGTTATAATATGAGTTGCTTTAATCATCAAGATTTCAATGTGCGCAATATAGGACACGGTGGCCAGAGCAAATCCGCGGATCCCTTTCTTCAAAAAAGAATGGATATGAGATCGGGCAAAACTACTAGTGTCCGCCGCCCTGGTGATTTTACAATGGCTAGCAAACAGGTTGTTGAATCTACTGAGGCCCATCCTGTTGAATACTGTGATGGCCGTGTTCTCACCAGATTAAGAAATGAAAAAAGACTTTCTCAACCTCTTCTTGCCAGAAAGGTTAATCTTAAACCCCAAATTATTGCGGAAATGGAAAAAGGAAAATTTGTAGCCAACCCTGAAAATAAGAAAATATACAGCAAGGTTATTCAAACACTCAAAAAGATTCGCACTCTTGATTAATTATAGTTGAAAAGTAGTTGAAACATAGTTAAAAAACAGTTGAAAGATATAGAAAAAATGAAAAATGAAAATGAAATATAAAAAAATTTTTGGATTTATTTAAATCAAAATTTAAAAAATAGACATGACAAATAATGAACGAGAAGATGGAAATCTTAAAAAACTTCCTCCCCGTAGAATTGTGTAGAATTGTATTGAAGTATGCGAGAGAACCGAAAAGAAAACGGTCTAACTCCGATACTGATATCTACATGATTAAAAAACGACGGGATAAACATTTTCAAAAATATTATGTGAAAATGTATTAGGAGTTTTTTTAAGATTTTTCCAATTATTTTTTGGTAATCGGCATTCCCTCACGGTGAATCTTATAAAATGAGAGATTTTCTATTGTTTTTCGTTCGTTATAAATAAAATTAATATTGTTAGCACCAACTGCCTTTCTAAAATAATTTAATAAATAATGAAATGACTTTTTATTATCATGAAATTTATTGAAAACGTTATAAAGACTTGATAGAAATTTCGCAGAAAACAAATAAAAATTATCACATATCAAACTACTTTTTTCAAGAGTACTTACCAAGTTCAAAGCATTTAACTTAATATTACTTTTATGAAAGTCTCTTTGAAATAATAAATCGAAACGTGTTATTAATATCTGGTCATATTTGATTTTCTGAGACATACATAACTCTACACACTTCATAAACTTCTCGTTTCTATTTACTTGTCTTTTTTCATAATTTGAATTCCCTTTTAAAGTCTTACAAAATTTATAACCTACGGGTTTAAAAGTTTCAATAAGTTCCTTTTTATCGTCTTCTGACAATTCATTCGTCGCTAAATAAAAGTCTATATCATAACCAAGTTTTTTGAAATAATTAAATATAAACTTTTCATAATTTTTATAACTCTTTCTGTAATCTATTTTCAAAGAACTAAATTTCGAATTTTTATGATTTTCGGCTTTGGACATTCCAAACAACAAAATTGCAAGTTTCATTATAATGTATCTTAAAACCTGATAACAACAAAAAAAAATTTGTAAGAGGATAAAAATTTATCAATTATAATTATTTCATAATTTAAATATCCAATCTTCATAGGGTTTTCAGCTCATTTCTTTGCTTATTTTTTTAGTTCTTTGTGTTTTTTGTGTTTTTTAGTTTATGAGGGATTTTATTTTGTTTAGACAAGCATGAGTTTCATGACTTCTTGAATGTTTCGTACCATTTTAATCTGAAAATTCTCTGTTTGTAGATCTGGATGATCTTTAAGAATCTTCCTGAGAATATCCTCATTCTCTTTAGGACAAATTACGAGAGAACAACCCGCATTCTTTGCTCCAAAAATCTTACTTTCAAGTCCTCCAATCGCCATGATTTTACCAGACAAATCAATTTCGCCAGTAATAGCAATGTTGTTATGAATCTTGCGATTCGTAAGAAGTGAATAGATTACGGTTGTAATCGCCGCACCAGCACTCGGTCCATCCTTCGGTACTCCACCCTCGGGACAATGAACGTGAATTCCCTTTCTTCCGCTATCTTTCCATTGCTTTTTAAGACGTTCACGAACCTTATCATTCAGAAGGTTCCATGCGAGAGTGTTCGCAACATGCATACTCTCCTGCATGACTTTTCCTTGATTTCCAGTAAGTTGGAGTTTAAATTCCGAATCAGATGGAATAAATGATGCTTCAATGAGAATAAGTCCTCCTGTATCATTACATGTAGCATACAAACCATTGATCTTTCCAACTGTGGATTCAGAATGAATCTTATCATATTTGTGCTTCATGTGTCTATCCAAAATATCCTTTTCAAGAATATCTTTCTTTACTTCAAATGGATATTTGTATTTCTTATCCGTCAATTGTCTTAGATTAATTTCACGAATAATCTCATAACAAATCTTCTTAAGTTGACGCACACCACCTTCATGAGTATAATTATAGATTAGCCAATTCAAAACCACATCCGAAATCTTGATATCATTTTCGCTCAAACCGACATCTTTCACAATGTTCTTCAAAATGTATTTTCGACAAATAATGAGTTTCTCAGGAGAACGAAAGCCACGTGTCTTTAGATGAGTAATTCTGTCCATCAAAATTGGATTAATCGCATCACGGTCATTATAGGAAAAGATAAATATAACTTGAGACAAATCAATGTTGATATCTGTAAAATATTTATCTTTGAAATGGCAATTTTGAGAAGGATCTGTGAGATGAATCAACATATTATTGATCTCATCTCCTTTATTTGTTGTACTTACTTTATCCAACTCATCCATATAAATAACCGGATTCATACATCCAGTATTTATCAGAATATTCACAATTTCTCCCCATTTAGAGCCTTCATACGTATATCCATGACCTTCCAAGAAACTTCCGTCTTGAATACCACCCAGAGGAATTGTTGAAAAAGGTCTGCCAAGAGCCTTCGCAAATCCCTTCTCAATCAATGTAGTCTTTCCATTACCCATTGGACCTTCAATACCTAACACCAGTCCTTTTGAATTGGGATTGGATATATTTTGAGCGACAAATTGAAGAATCTGTTTCTTAGCATCTTCGTGACCGTATACGGCATCATCCATAATCTTCTTAGTTTTATCAATAAACTTCTTCACCTTTGTTGTATCCTTGTGATCTTTCTGAAGTTTAGATAGTTTACAAACAGTGTATTTCTTCAATGGAATCTTCAATGAAGCATTTACCCATTCACGGTATTTCGGACACTCGTCTTCATTCTTATCCAATGATCCAAGTCTCTGGACCATCTCTTGAATAACGTTTTCCGGCAGATTTGATAACATTACCTTATAAATAAGAGGTGAAGAATTCTCTTTCGCATTTTCAATAATTTTCATAATTTTGTCTTTTTCCTCTTTTGAAAGTTCCTCAAATGACGAGATCTGTTTCTTAATTGGAACAGCCGCAGAATTCATACGGTCTACCAAAAATTTCTTCAGTTTTCGCAAATCATCTTTCGGATCATGTTTGTCCTTAACATGTTTCTTATCTTTTACACTCTTGTCTTTTCCAATCTTGTTATTGAAAATATTTGACATCTTACCACGAGTATCCTTATCACTCGCCTTCTTCCTTCCACTTTTTGAATTTAGTCTACGTAGGAATTCCTTATCTTCTTCCGTTAAATCATCTTCACTTTCTGATTCCTCATCATAACTACTCGTTTCACTTTCATCTTCGTCACTATCCAGTTCATCTTCGCTTTCAGTATCGTCATAATCACTTTCGGTTTCACTATCATCTCCATCGTAATCGCTATCATCGCTTTCACTATCTGAATATTCTTCTTCCTCAGAAACATCATCATCACAATCTTCATCGCTTTCATCAGACATGAGTGATTTCATCTTTTTATCTTTATTCTTATGGTTTTCGATAATATTTCCAGAAAACGATACTTCCTTTTTCACACTAGTAATAAGTTTCTTATACTTCCTAATATTGGCATCAATGAAATTGATGATATTTTTATGTGGATATTTATTAATATAAGCAAGTATATCACGAACGACACACTTCTTAATATGATTTATAAATTTCGCAAACTCTGCTTTGTCTTTCTTAGAAATCTTGTTGTGTTTATCCACAACTCTAAAGACGGGATTTGACTTGCTAATTTTTTGAATAAACATCTTCAGTCTTTTGTTAGACTTATGAAACTTGTTTTTCACAATAACATGTTTCAATTCCTCATAATACTGAATAATAATAAAGCAAGTATCTCCAAACGATTTAACAATTTCTTCTGACATTTCCGTATTATCAATATTTATCTATTGTTAACGTTTTAAATCATTTTTTTTATTTTATAAATCTCGTTAACATTCTTCAAAACTAAAAAATTTTGTAAAAAATTTTGTTTTTCTTTAAATTTTGTTTTTTTTTGTTTTTTTTTTGTTTTTTAATGAATACAGCAGGTATTTACCGTATTTTGAGAAGGTACTATGCTTTTTTTGAAGTTAATGTTGCTAAAATGTAAATTATCTCGCATATTTAGTAAACTTGCTGTTGTATATTCAGTCTCAATATTATTCAAGTTGTCCTTTATTATACACCCATTATCATCACTGTAAAATACGGTTTGTATTCCTCTTTTTAAGCATATATCCTTACACATCGCACATGGTTTCGCATTCGCTAAAACATATTTCCCATCTATTTTCTTCCAACGTATACTCCAAATCGAACACTTGCTAAATTTTCTATCCTTTAAATTTAGTTTGTTAACCGCATCCATCTCAGCATGCTTCGTAATCGCCTGTTTACATAGACGAGAACATCTTCCTAATCCCGAACAACCAACACTCAATATCTTCCCTGATTTAACCACTGCCGCCCAATGTAATGATAGTTTATGTGGAGCGTTGTACTACTTTGTCAAGACTATCGTCAAAATTGGACTGGAGAGTATTCAGAATATTGTCATTCTTAGGCATATTTAAATATTATTATTGTCAATTATCCTTAAATACTATTTTATTGTAATACTAAATAAAAATCATTTTTTTTATTTTTGGTTTTTGATTTGGTTTATTTATATTTTTGGAACATAACTAAACCAATGAAAGGTGAATAATTTTCATTTTCAATACGTATTAGTTTCTGTCTTGATTTTGGCCAATGTGAAATAATATTCTTAACAACACATCTTAATAATATTTGTTTTTTCCGGTTTCTTACTAGAATATTGTTATATTTCTTGTAGATCAATTCTTTCCAAGTTTCATAAATATTTTCATTCTGAATATCATATTCACAATTTCTTGTTTCCCATTGAAATTTAGAAAAACATAGGTCAGCACGAGTCGAACAAGGATACCATATTTCCTTTTCCCAATTTCGTGTAGTATCTTTCTTTATATTCTTTACCAAAATACCCATTTTATTTGTTTTTAAGTTACGAATTATACCCAATACTTTCTCCTCATTTTTCCATTCTTGAAATTGATCTAAATAATATTCTAACTCGTACTTCAAATGTGTCCTTAGATGAATATCTACAAAATCTTCACTTACTTTTAAAATCTTATCATATTCTATCTTCAAATCAGTTCTATTACCAAAAATATATTTATCTGTATTCATAATTGATACATCTTTCTTCGAGGAGTGTTGTTGACAATTTAGTGTAATGAAATGATGAAAGATATTTTGATAATATATTGGTAAAGTAAATAAGGTATTCAAAAATACATTACAATCCTCTACTGAAAGCAATTTGTATATATTTACATTATCATTCCGATACAGACTATCCCAATCAATATTACATATATTCGTATCCCCAAAATTCCATTGTACAATCTCATTAATCAAATCATTAGGTATCAATCCTAGAGTTTTCTCACATTCTGGTCGTGAACTACACAATAATAAACTGTTTAGTGTTTCTCTCTTAGTATCATGAAAATAGTCATCCCGAAAATAATATTTATCTTTTGATAAATATTTTTGAACGTTTCGTAAACAACATAAATACAATAAATATAACTCACAATCACTAATTGTATAAATAATGTCACGCTCTTCAGCAATATTTCTCCAACAACTTCGCCACTCATGGCAAGTGAAATTCAAAGACAAAATTCTCATTGAATGAAGTTCCACATTTCGATTTCGATGGTTGTAATTAACAAAATAAGACTTCTCATTCAGTCGTAAAAATATTTTCTTATAAATTCCACGTAACTTATCATCACTAGATAAACGATATTTCTGCAAATATAAATTAAGCCCTTTCTGTGCGTTTGCAAGATTCGTATTCCTGAAAAATTCCTCATTATCCTCTTTGTGCCTATTAAACCAATGAATACCTAGATAAAAATTTAACTCAAATTGAATGTGTTGAAATGCTTTCATACTTAAATTATCACAACCATGAAACGATAAATTGTCAAATAAAGTTGCTCGCTTATCTCCTTTAGTTAAAGCACCCAAGTTCTCAAATTTACGAGTTAACCCGTAAAAATAGCGATATTCGGACGGTATATCAGTTACCAATATCGTATAATATGGATGTGTTTCTGAATTTGTTCTGTGCGTACGACCAATCTGTTGCATTAGTGATTCCGCAGTCCAAGGAGTTTCTAATATAATATGATGTCTTCGCTTCGCTTTGACATTATGCTTTGCTTTTTCAGAATGTAAAGATATCCCAGCACTTCCAGCCTTTGAAATAATAATAATGGGTTTCACATAATCCTGGAAACTTTTTACTTCCAACGAAGAAGACGGAACCGTCTCTTTTACGTAATTCCCATCCCGCATTATTGTTCTTGTTTGTCTTCCTGAAACTTCTGCCACTTTATCCACACCAAAATACTGAATTATCATATCTATCGGATTCCTTGGAAAATCTATATTCTCTATGTCAATATTATTCCTCTGACATATATCTTTCAAAATTGACATTTCATTCCTATTCTCTGCGGTTTCTCCAGTGGACTGAATTCCAATAACAACAGTCTCATTATTGGCAATAGTTTCCTCTACTAACTTTATCAAATGCTTTACCTTAAACTTTGTGATCAAACAACGGAAAAAAGACAAAAAATCTAATCCGTTTGTATTGATACTACGCCATTTCTTACTTAAAATATCATAATATGTATGTTCTTCTTGTGTTAAAAAACAAGTCTTTAAATGAATACGAATATTATCAAAACCAAGATGACGGCTTACCAATCTACCTTCGGATTTCAACTGCAAAGCAACTAATTCCATGACAGTAGAACCATATCTTTCAAGTCTTTTCATGAATTCGGAATAATCTTCTTTCCATAAATTCAAACGAATCATATAATGCATCTGACGAATCTCACTTGCCGCCGTCGCAGTACTGTATACTACACATGCCCTCGGAAGATTTCTTTGAAGACGAACAATATTCGCTCCAATTAATGTCCTTGAATTTTTTGCTGTGTGTGCCTCGTCTAAGATGATTAATATTTCATCCGCATCATCCAACCATTCATAAAATTTAATATAATTTGTTTCACGAATAAGAGACGAATAAGTTGTTGTTGCAATTCCATTCGTTTTCAAATCTTTCTTTTTCAAGATTTCAGGCACATCCTTTTTATTATCACGAAATAATTTTAACTCTTTCTCAATATTTTTTTCCAATAATGAATTATTTGTTACCCATAAAATTCGTATATTCGCATTTTCATATTCCCGATTAAATAAACACGCAATTGTTGTTAATGTTCTAGTTTTTCCAACACCAGTACCGTCTCCCAATATAAAACCACATGCTTCTTTGTCAATATTATCAGCATTCTTAAAAACATTCATGGCATGTTCCACAGCCTCCATCTGTACGTCAGAAATGAATTCAGTTGTAGATTCATCTATTCTTAATTCTCTATCAAAAACTATATTTTGTTTTATTTCAGGTAACTTTATCATTGACATATGCTTTGTCTCATACACTCTAGAAGGATGCCCGTATCTCATTCCACTTTCATTTTCTTGTTCTTGAGATTTCCAGGGCACAAATATATTCTCCATAATTATTATTAGTTCATTATAACATTGATCTTAAATGATATATCCATTATCCAGATTTTCACTGTATTTAGATATACAAAAAACCAAAAAATAAAAAAATAGATTTTTATTTTTTATTTTTTTGGGTTTTTTTTGGTTTTTTTTGGTTTATAGTTTTTCATTAATAACTCATTCTACACTAGTTTTAGGGTAGAATGAGTTATTAATGAAGTCCTCTTTATCAGCATCACTCAGTGGATCATCAATTACAGACAAATAAGCATGTTCTGTATCATCCACATCATTGTAAATGTGATAAAGGGCACGACCGAGATGACGACAAGGGCACGAACAACTCGGAGGATGATGCCGGAACTTCTGTTGACCCAGAGCAAGACGAGGAAACCGCACAGAAGCGCAGTATTCGCCTTCATCATTCATTGACGAAGGTCTGTGTATCTGATGACGATGACAACACTTGCAGTTGGAGATATGCTTGAAGATTTCGTTGGGGTCAGAAATGTACTTGGACGGATGCGTGAAAAAGTCTTCGTTTTTTTCTTTAATCTCCATAATTCTATGAATTATATCACTCATTGTTATATTAATGAATGAATAATTAGAGATATAGTTGGACTAAAAACATATTCCCTGTTTAAGTTTCCTTTTCAATCATTTTTTTTGTTTTTTGTTTTTTATTTTTTGTTTTTTGGCTTCTAATTCTTCTCATTTGAAACGAATATATAAACACCTGACAAAATTGTAAAAATTCCAAAGATCTTTCTTAAGTTTCCACTATCTAAATCTATAACATAACCGTTCTTCACAACTTGTTATAAATTGGTATAACCTATACA